>Ga0164318_10006451_pt1 | contig 11349 bp, 7 predicted proteins | sample GuaBasSedimGuay9_FD_113734 | JGI IMG/M metagenome (GOLD analysis project Ga0164318, IMG submission 113734) | Subseafloor sediment microbial communities from Guaymas Basin, Gulf of California, Mexico - Guay9, Core 4571-4, 0-3 cm | ecosystem: Environmental > Aquatic > Marine > Hydrothermal vents >... | reverse complement strand
TCCGGCGAGGAAGTGATCATCGACGCCACCGCCTTAACCGGTACCGAGCTTCCTAAGATGTTAAGCGACGCTGCCATTTTTGTCGTGAGACTATCAACTAACGCAAAGGGATCATCCCCAACTACTTTTTCCCCAAGCACGATTTTGCCGGAAGCAATATCCTCAAGGCGGGCATCGATGCGAATTTTGTCCCCCAGTTTGTAGAACGACCCTGACAATACATTAGCCGCACCAAGAGATCGAGCGGCTTCAAGCTTTTCAGCGTGGTCATAACGTCCGGATGACGTTCCTCGAATCTGCGCTCTGGCTGTTTTGAGTGCCTCTTGGGCGCCAGGGACTCCCTCAAGGGACCTGCTAACCGCTTCCCTGATGGCTTCAGCCATGTTGGTTTTATCCTCTTTCCCTGAAACATTATCAGCCCGCTGCTTATGGTTAAGGTAATCCATTATGCGTTCGCGGCTAATTACTGTAATGGACGCACTCTGAGCCAGATCTGTAGTGAGAATTTCTGGCAAACCGGTTTCCAGCCAGTCGAGATCGGGATCGCCTGTCTTGTTCTCAAATGTAAGAACTGCCAAAGCGTCACCTTCGACAGCATCCGCGTGGAACGCATCAATGACGGGCTGACTCGATTCATCGCTGTCGTCAATGATAGCCGCGATCAAAGCAATGCAAAACACAACACCAACGATGGACCACAATTTGGCTTTCCGCGACAGCCGGTTCAGAAAGCTCTGCTTCACGGCCGGACCGCCGATTGAAGACATGCCCGAAACCGAATCGCTGATGCCGCTATCTATTTGCCGTCGGAGATTGCGCAGGTCAACTACAAGATCGGCAGCACTCTGATATCTATCAGTAGCATTTTTCTGCAAACACTTATCGACGATTCGGGAAAGCTCGGGAGGAACATTCTGAAGAGGCTCTTGTCGGGCTTCAAGAATCTTGGCTAATGTGGCTACCTGAGAAGGGCCGGAGAACGGGAAGTTGCCTGTAATCATGTGGTAAAGTAGAATTCCAAGAGAAAAAATGTCCGAACGACCATCTATCTTCTCTCCGCGTGCCTGCTCTGGAGACATATATGAAACCGTACCAACAATCTTTCCAGCTTTGGTTAACTCCTGAGAAATAGTGTCCGTGTCGTTGTTATCCATTTGAACAGGATCAAGTGGTTTGGCCAGACCGAAATCGAGAATCTTGGGGTTGCCTTCGTCATCAACAATGATGTTCACAGATTTGATATCACGATGAACGATGTTCAGCTTGTGTGCGGCAGTTAATCCGTCAGCCACTTTCTCAGCAATGCGCAAAACCTGACTAAGTCCAGCCTGGTGGCTTTGAAGGAATTCAAAAAGTAGCCGCCCATGCACTCTCTCCATAACAATATACTGGACTTCCTTACCTGTGGACGGGTGAGGAGCTTTGCCCATATCGTAGATGCTCATAATATTGGGGTGCGAGATTTGCGCAGCTAATTTTGCCTCACGCTCAAAACGCTGGAGATGCTCCGGATTATCAAAATAGTCAGCCAGAAGAATTTTAATAGCAACCTGACGATGCAGGTTCTGATCCTCAGCAAGGTATACTTCTCCCATGCCCCCCGCACCAAGTTGTTGTAGTATCTTGAAGTGCGCGAAAACCTGACCGGTTTCTAACATGACTTGTTCCTTTGCAGAATAGCTATCGTAATATCATCGGAACGTGGTGAATCTTTAACAAAAGAGAGCACATCTCCGATTAATTTATCTCCTATCTCCGGAGCTGTAAGGTTTTTACAATTGCGCAAACAATATTCCAAACGCTCATCTCCATACTGGTCTTCGCCACATTCAGCCTCGGTGACACCATCGGTGAATACTACAATGAAATCATCTTCAGACAAAGAGACCCGTTGCTCTGTCCAGGCATCGAAATCAAGTACACCGATCATTATTCCTGATGCTTCAAGATGTTCCATGTTCCCATTGGAGCGCACTAACAGCGGTGGGTTGTGACCGGCGTTGAGATACCGAACCTCGCTTTTAGCGGGGTCCAGCAATCCCACAAACAGAGTGGCGAAATCTTCCGGTGCGCTGTGTGAAAGTAACTGAGCTGACACTAATCTCACGGCCCGGACGAGATCGAACTCCGGTTGGTTGTACATAATACGAAATGATGCCAGGATATTGGACATCAACAGAGCGGCTCCCATTCCTTTGCCGCTGACATCCGCGACCATAAACAATAGCTCACCATTAGGAAAGATTTCGAAATCATACAAATCACCGCCAACGGCTCGACACTGCTCCTGAAAAGCATGCACAGTATAGCCCGGAACCTCCGGTATCGTCTGCGGTACTAATGTTTTCTGGATATTGGAAGCTCGCCTGATTTCGGCATCAAGTACTTGCTTCTCCTGACGTTCATTGAGCAATTGATAGTTCTGAAGGCGAGCGCCAATGATATGTCCAAACGTTGCCAGCAAGCGCAAAGATTCATCTTCATACCGATGTGCCGGGTTGCTGGTGTCAGCATATAAAATGCCGTGAACTTTATCTTCATCCAGGAGAGGAACGGCCATAGCCGATTTCATGTCAGACATGATAATTGAGTGTTGCTTCGCAAAGCGAGGGTCTTGTTTTGGGTCGCCGATGAGAATGGCCTGAGGGTTGGAAATGATTTCGTTGATAATGGTTCGTGATAGTCGGAACTCTCCGGGATCTTTCCCTCCTGAAAGGTGTGTTGCAGCAGTGTAAACCTCATCGTTGTCCGGTTGAACAAACAGTATAGCCAGGCGCTCGGAAACAATTACCCTAGAAACTAATTGTAACGATCGTTGTAACATCTCCTCCTGTGGTTCCGGCAAAACCAGCATTCGAGCCATCTCAGACAGAGTGGGTAAAACTTCCGGCATCTCCGATATTTTCGTAGGCAGTGGTTTGAGAGCTTCATTGATATCGAGAAAGACCGATTTCTCTGGTTCATACTCCGCCAGCCGGGTTGTTGATATTCGAGATTTTTTTAGAGTTTCTCCTTGTTGCTCTATTTTAAACTCTACCTGACCAAAAATGATATTATCGCCAGTCTTCAATTCGATAGACCCCTGAATTCTCACTCCGTTGACTGCCGTGCCATTGTGACTGCCCAAGTCCTCAAGTATGATCGTATCCCTGTCAGAGTTTACTATAATTTTGGCATGTTTCCGCGAGACCGTTCTATCGGAAATGTAAAAATCTAATTCGGGAGTACGTCCGATCAGATATTCACCAGGTTCCAATTCCCAAGAATAAAGTTTGCGGCCATCACTTCCAATAAGTTTTAACATTTACACATTTTCTCTGTACAATCAGATTGAAAAAAGTAACTTAAAAAAAGCTAATGATTCCTGGTCGGTTTGGTAACAAAAATTTTTTGCTATTTGTGAAAAGCCATTAATCTTCCTGTTCCAGCCAACCTTTGGCGGGCATCTTCGATTTCAATCTCGGGATCACTCCAGTATTGCAGCATCTCTCGATAGTTGGCAACCGGGTGGCCGGCTCAAACTCGGGGAGTGTTGAAAAAGCTCCGTCAGCGTTGCCATGAGGGCGGAGACAAGCCCCGCCCCTGCGCGAGAGGAGATTGAAATCCCGCGTAGTTACTATGGAATAATGAAAAAGAGTTGTAGAAAGATGAGGCTACCTAGTTCTTTACTAAATGAACCAAAAACGTGGTCGCAGAGCGCCACAAATTAAGGAGGTAGCCTCATGAGAAAGATGCAGGATTTCGTTGTTGAGGGCAAGTCAGTATTTGTTGGTCTGGAAGATTCAAAGCGGGCCTGGAAGCTTTGTGTTCGGTCTGAAGGGATGATTGTTCACGAGACGGGTATGCCAACCGAGTATGCCAATTTGAGGAGTTATTTGCAGGGCGGCTTTATGTCGCCCGTTCTCAAAACCGCACTCTCAACAAACATGTACTAAGGATACTTTTTCAACAAGCCCCAAAGTCAGGATATTTTCTTCTGAATGGTGGAACACACTGCCGCCAGCTAATTTCCAATATTTGTCAGTGGATTCTATAACACTTTATTCAGCGCAACTTGCGCTTCAGGCGAGCACAAAAAGAGCCATCCATAGTGTCAAACCCGGGGTAGGTCTTGACAAAACCTCTCTCACTCACAAGCTCTTTATCGAAATACGGTAAGGCGGAATCTATCTCAAATTCCTTATTTTGCAGGAGAAACTCCTCTATAACCTGATCGTTTTCCTGCCTTATGATTGTACATGTGGAATAGACAAGGACACCGCCGGGTTTCACCATTTTTGCGGCACGGTCAATCATGTTGGTTTGAATGTGAGCAAGATTGGTAATATCCTCTTCAGTCTTGGACCAACGAAGATCGGAGTTTTTGCCAGCTGTTCCCCAACCTGAACAGGGCGGGTCAAGCATCACGCGATTATACTGTCCCCCTGTGAACTGCATCATATCGCATGCCACGGGAGAGATAATCTTGATACCCAAACGTTGAGCATTTTCCTGGACCAGTTTTAGCCGCTGATGGGACTTGTCAATGGCTGTCACTCTTCCTTTATTACGCATGCGAATAGCAGCATAAGTGGCTTTTCCTCCGGGCGCAGAGGTAAGATCGATTACACTTGAGTTTGGGCGGGGATTTAGCAAACGCACAGCCAAGCCGGCTGATTCGTCCTGCACAAAAACTTTCCCGGTGTCAATTAACTCATGTTGAAGAGGAAGCCCGGATTCTTCGATATGAATAAACTCCGGAAGGTACTTACCGTAGGAAAACTCCACCCCGTTCTTTTGGAGTATATTGGCTACCTCATCCGGTTTAGCCTTAAGAAAATTAACACGGTAAGTAACCTGTGGTGGAGCATTGAATGTTTTCAGCATTTTCTCTGCTTGTTCGATGCCAAATTCACCTACCGCGTACTGAACAAAATATATTGGAAAGCTGTAAAAATCTGCAAGATGCCGCACCGGATGCTCTTGCTTGTCGACAAACTTTATGCGGTTTGGCTCTCGGAGAGAGGCTCTCATCACAGCATTCACGAGATTGCCCCGGGAACGGTCGATCATCTGTGTAGCCAAATTCACGGATTCAGAGACCGCCGCCGCCGCTGGAATTCGATCGGTGAAATGCAATTGGTAGAAACCGAGACGGAGAATAGTGGTCAGTTTTTCGGATAGTTGCATGGAAGGCTTAGCCAGGTAGAACTTGATTTCATGGTCAAGCCTACGGCGCATTTTTGTAGTGCCATTAACCAACTGTAAAATGAAACGTCTATCAATTGGTCTTAGTCGTCGATTGCCAACAACCCGCGCAATAGCTGTGTCAGTTTGGTCTCCAGCATCAATCAGCAACAATGATTCAACGGCTGCGGCTCGAATCGGATCATATTTCTGATTAGTTTTCTTTTCCTTAATGTTTGCCATGCGATTTATAGCTCCATGGGGTCCAATCTCTCCCCCTGCTTGTTGATTCGATATACAGCCACCCGGTGCAGACAGTGAGCCAGCACCGGTACTTCCTCGCTTGAAAAAAGCAATGCCAGGATTTCGACCGGGCGGGTATACCCACCATCACCCATACCCAGTGTCATGTGCAGAACTCCATCCTCAACAGAAAGTTCGTATGTAGCTGGTCGTATATCAACATTGTTTTTTTTCTCTTTGCCGATTCGCTCAATTATCACTTCGCTTGATGATAAAACACCGGCTATTTTTTCTTCCAGAGCAGCAGTGTCAGCAAACTCATCAAGTTGTAAAGTATAAGCAGCGCGGTTAAGCAGAGCCGAGAGAGATTTCGCCTTTCCCAGAACAACCCTTGTATTATAGATACTCATCCCTTCCGGTATAGCTGCTTTTAGATTGTCAATCATATAGGGCATAAAACTGGTATCAAAAGTAAGATCGGCATACTCCGCCTCTGACGTAATTCCCAGCGGCAGTGGCGGACCGAAGGAGAGCTTCATGGTGGGATGAAACCCCTGACTGAAAGCTATGGGTATTCGGGATCTTCGAATCGCTCGTTCCAGCATTCGCAGGTTGTCCAGATGTGACATGTATTTGAAATGTTCAGCCCGCCCCCACCTTAAACGCACACGATTTTTAGTAGGTGCCGCTACATTGCGCGAGGCTACTTTCTTTTTCCCTCGACCAAACTCTATTGTTGAGTTACTTGCAGACTCTGTTTCATCTTTCAGGTTGTAGGGTACATATTCCGCCAGTTGTGTAGATGTTCGGTTTCGTTCCGCCTGAAGGTGTTCAACAGAAGCTCCCTTAGCGATGTGTGACCAGGGAAGATCTGCGGAAAAAGATATTGGGCTAAGTTGTGATTCAAGGCTGATGCCATTGCTCTTGAGTGATTCAAACCACAGCTCAGAATTGAAATCTTCACTCCAGCCATCAAAGCGGCCACCAGCACGGAAAACTGACTCAATTACTGGTCCCAATTCGCGGCCTCCGCGTACCAGAACAGCCTGAATTGTAGAGGATTCACATGAAGTATGTTTGAAATTCACGTTGCGGTTGCGTACTTTTCGTTTGATATATTTCAGCTTTTCCAGCATGATTTCCGGGGTGGCAACAGCATCCCATTGAAAGGGAGTGTGCGGCTCAGCCACAAATGGTGATAGAGTTACATTGATTGTCTTCTTTCCCGGATAGGTGCGGCTAATATCAAATACTTTGTTAATGATATCGACAATTCCCAGCAGGTCTTCTTCGGTTTCGGTTGGAAGACCAAGTATAAAGTAAAGCTTGATACTGGACCAGCCTTTACGGAAAGCCATATCTACAGTGTCGAAAATAGCTATGTCGGGAATCTTCTTGTTAATGAACAGGCGGAGTCGTTCCGTACCAGCTTCAGGAGCGATAGTCAGTCCGGCTTTACGAACGCGACTGATAGCATCCAGCAATGTTGGCGTGATGGTCCCAGGCCGTAGCGATGGTAGCGCTATTGCCACCCGTGCTTTTTCCAGCCGCCGGGCAAGAGTAGTCGCAAGTTCTTCTATCTCAGGATGATCTGAAGTAGACAACGACAGAAGTGAGATTGATTCATAGCCAGTGTGCCGCATCTGGATTTCCACCTGACGCAGGATATCCTGTTGAGGTCGCGGACGAACCGGTTTATAGATTGGCCCTGCTTTACAGAACCGACATCCCCATGGGCAACCGCGCATTATTTCAATGCTCAAATGGTTTTGCGCTGTGTCGATCAGAGGTAGAATTGGTTTTTCCGGATAGTACTCCGGTTTAAGCTTCGGCAACACACGAGCCTTGATTCGCTCTGGAGCAAAGGAAACAATCGGCTTGTGATTGCTATCATAAAACCGCGGGATATACACAGATTCCACTTCCCGACACAACCGCTCGAGCTTTTCCTCACGGGAGGAACCTTTCATTTCGTAGAGAATGCCCAGCATTTCAACAAGGCCTTCTTCGCCATCGCCGATATAAAAGCAATCGATGAAATCTGCTATCGGTTCCGGATTGTAAACAGCCGGACCACCAGCCATCACAATTGGATGTTCATCTCGGCGTTGGTCGCTGTGCAGCGGAATACCGGCCAGGTCAAGCATGGCCAGCATACTGGTAAACACCAATTCGTAGGGGATAGTAAAACCTATGGCATCAAATTCAATAGCGGGGCGATTTGATTCCAGCGAGAAAAGAGGGATATTCTCACGGCGCATAATCTCTTCGGCGTCACGATCGACAGCAAAAACCCGCTCACACAAGAAGCGATCGTCCCGATTGACGACGTGGTACAGCGTTTGCAAGCCAAAATACGCCTGCCCAAGCTCATATTTGTCAGGGAAAGCATGAAGATAACTTAATCGACCAGACGGATCTTTGACGATTTGTCCCGGTTCACCACCAGCGTAACGTCCCGGTTTGATCACGAATGGAAAGAAGCGTTTCTGTAATTTCCCTCTCATATCTCCAAAGTTGCTTCGTGTTCATTTAATTTAATATACAGGATAAAAATAGCGGGGTTTAAACGCAAGAGATAACTGGTATCATTCTGCTGTTGAAATTATAAATTATGGGGTTTGGAGTCACGCAAAGATACAATCAGATTTCTTCATCCAGCAAAGCGACCCACTGGCACCCCTAAAAGTGATACGCTAGTACCTTTGAAAAACGGGTCATCCTACTGACTGGAAGCTGTTGTCTGGTGGTAAATTAAATACCCCCGGCAGGACTCGAACCTGCTACCCTCTGCTTAGAAGGCAGATGCTCTATCCGGGTGAGCTACGGGGGCTTAGATAATATCTACTCAAGCATTGTCTGCTGCGATATTGCCTACACAGACATTATTTGCTCAGAAATCGTCTGCACAAAAAAGATGTTCTGCAATCTTCACAGAGATTGACTGCAGACGCTTTCCTCTCTCTAATATGAAGATACGCCAGCTTCGGTAATGCAGCAACACAAAAATTCTCTTCTCTCACAAAGTAGAATCATTGCTTGCTCAAAGAAGGTGGACAAATTATCACAATTCTATTGTCTATCAGGCAGTGAAGAGAGTATATTTCTTCATCAAAAGAAGAAAGAGCCTGTGAAAACGATTATTAAAACAGATCACGCCCCCGCCGCGCTGGGTCCGTATTCACAGGGTGTCAGTGTAAACAGCGGAACCGTTATCTATTGTTCCGGTCAGATTGCACTTGACCCCAGCACTCAGAAACTTTCCGGAGATAATGCCGCCGATCAGTGCCGTCAAGTGATGAAAAACCTGGGTGCAATTCTGGCCGAGGCCGAAGCAGATTTCTCCAATGTAGTCAAGACTACAATATGTCTGACCGACATGAATGATTTTGGCGATGTCAATGAGGTCTATGGGGAGTTTTTCAATGACGCCCCTCCGACGCGAGCTACGATTGAAGTGTCCCGTTTGCCTAAAGATGCCCTGGTTGAAATTGACGCTATCGCGGTAGTATGAAATACCGGCTTAGCATTGATATCCTCCGGGCAGAGTAAGCGTAACATTAGGCATAGCCCACGAGATATTTTGCCGGTAATAGATTCCAAACAATATCCGGTAACACCCTGATAAACATTGTCATTGATGTATTTCACTGAATGTGTATATTCATGGAAGTGATCACCGAACACGAAAAGAATGACCTTGAAAAAGTAATACTGGTGGGATTGGCTTCCGGTTCGCGTAAGAAGGCGGAAGTTGCTGAATCGCTGGACGAGCTGGAAGCTCTGGCGGTATCGGCCGGGGCTGAAGTTGTTGGTCGGCGAATCCAGGCACGTTCCAAACCTACTGCAGCTTATTATATTGGCACGGGACTGGTGGAAGAAATCAAGCAGTCCCTGGTCGAATTCGGTGGCAATTGTGTTCTGTTCGATGATCCCCTGTCACCGGCTCAACAGAGAAATCTTGAGCGAGCAATCGATGCAAAGGTGCTCGACCGACCGATTTTGATTCTTGATATATTTGCTACCCGGGCGCGCACTGCCGCCGCTCGACTTCAGGTAGAACTGGCCCAGCTTGAATATACTCTCCCCCGTTTAACCGGAGCCTGGGTTCATTTCTCCCGTCAATATGGAGGTATCGGAGCCAAAGGACCGGGGGAGACACAGCTTGAGATCGACCGTCGTCGGGTGCATAAAAGAATAGCGCATCTCAAAGGGAAACTAAAAAAGCTCGGCAAACAGCGCGCCACACAGCGGAAACAACGGCAAGTGTTGTACAAAGTAGCCCTCGTGGGATACACCAACGCCGGCAAATCCACACTGTTTAACTTGCTGACAAAAGCCAAAGTGCGCACTGCCGATATGCTCTTTACTACGCTGGACTCAACTACCCGGGTGATGTCGTCCGGTTATCCTTGTCAGATTGTGTTTTCCGATACGGTCGGTTTTATCAAGAAATTACCCCACCAATTGGTGGAATCGTTCAAATCGACACTGGAAGAGGTATCACTGGCCGATTTGCTCCTGCACGTGGTAGACTGTTCGGATACCCGGGTTGAGGAACATATCAGACAGACCCAACAGGTGCTCTCTGAAATTGGGGCTGATAAAGTTCCGTACCTGATGATATTCAACAAGATTGATATCTCGCCGGATTTTCAACCACTAGATGGGTCCCGCGATGCGCCTTTTGTAATTTCTGCTCTCAGACCTACAGGAATTAATTCTCTTCAAGCTGAATTAGTAGCTCGCTCAGGCAGGTTTTTTTCAAAAATTAGAAGGAAATAGGAAAGAATATGTCTACTGTTGCCGATATACTCACGTAAGAGGTATACATTTATGGCAAAACAGATTCTGATAGTCGACGACAATCCTAACATGGTCTCATTACTGTCAGACATGTTGGAAATTTTTGATTACCAGTCAATTCAAGCCGATGATGGCGACAAAGCCTTGGCAGAACTGGATAAGGGCAAGTTTTCTCTGGTTATCACTGATATGCGTATGCCAAATATGAGCGGTATGGAACTATTGGAGAAAATCAAAGAGAAGAATCCAAAACTTCCGGTGGTTCTAATTTCCGGTTACTCCGTGAAGGAATTCGAATCTCAAGTCTGCAAGCCGGATGGGTTTCTTGCAAAACCGTTCATGATGTCCGATATCGAAAAGCTTCTTAATTCACTGCTGTAATAGATAACTCGCTATTGCGGGTAACAATCTCTTTTTAGGTACACAATTAAAGTTTCGTTTGAATTGAGGCTAGCCGTCAAGTGGCAGCAGGGTAGGACTCCTTGGGGGTTCCGCCATCCCTCGACTCCGCTCACAGGCATCGCCTGGTTGGATGACATTCGCTGGGAGACAAGCCTACACCATGGGACTTGTTGAAAAAGTATCCTAAGTGCATATTTGTTGAGAGTGCGGTTTTGAGAACGGGCGACGTAAAGTCGCCCTGCTGCTATGATAATGGTTAATCATGGGCTATCCGTGTTCTTGTATTATTCTTCTATCTTTTGAGCCTTCCAAAAGTCTTCACAACCTGCTATTCGTGGTTTTCCCACAGTTTACTTATTCGGAAAGTCGGAAATGGTGTCAACACACTACGCGACGTGTTTTTAAGCACAAGGGCGGGTTCGGCTGGCGGTGAGAAAGAAGTATATGCATCAGCCAGACCCAACCGGAGGGAAAATTGGGCAAGGAGGTTATGTGATGAATGTCGTGCGATCTTTGGTTGGGATTGTATCCGGTGATTGCAATTCCAAGCCGCCATGATAGATTGTCTGAGTAGTTTTGGACGGTTATATTATAAACTACAATTGTAAATCCACAGAAAGGAACAATCGCATGCGAGTGTTTATATCAACTTTGCTTTTGACCGTTTGTCTTTTATGCACAACAACAACAGCGCTTGATTTCGAGATTACAAAAGTAATCGAGGTCGGACCG
>Ga0164318_10006450_pt1 | contig 11350 bp, 9 predicted proteins | sample GuaBasSedimGuay9_FD_113734 | JGI IMG/M metagenome (GOLD analysis project Ga0164318, IMG submission 113734) | Subseafloor sediment microbial communities from Guaymas Basin, Gulf of California, Mexico - Guay9, Core 4571-4, 0-3 cm | ecosystem: Environmental > Aquatic > Marine > Hydrothermal vents >... | reverse complement strand
GGGACTCAGGACAAATTTCACGAATTAACACGAAAAAGAGAGGAAAATTAGTGAAATTCGTGTAATTAGTGGCAGAAAAGAGCAAGACCGGTTCGAGACGCCCCGGATTATTGAGAAGATACGCGAAGTGGCGCGAAACTACACGCCGCTACGCCATGCATGACTACGAACCCGATAAGGAGCTAACCTTGATAGGTATCGTAATAGTAACTCATAGCCAGAAATTGGCCGATGGCATTTGTGCATTGGCCAGCCAGATGAGCGCACAGAGCGAACTGCCCATCGCCGCAACCGGTGGCCTCGACGACGGTGGCCTGGGCACAAGTTTCGAAAAAATACAACGAGCAGTGGACGCCGTGTACAGCGATGACGGTGTCCTGATTTTAATGGACCTGGGCAGTGCGGTGATGACCACCCAGATGGTATTGGAGGCGTTGCCTCCAGAACGTCAGTCGCACGTTCGGTTGAGCAACGCCCCTCTGGTGGAGGGGGCTATCGCTGCAGCCGTAGCCGCCTCCCTGGGCGACGACCTGGATCACGTACAGCACGCCGCCGAGACCGCCCTGGAAATGCCCAAAATTCCCCGGGAAACGCCGCTTGCGCCTCCGGTAGAGGCGACCATCCCAACGGGGCCTTCACAGAGCGTCGAGTTAGTCGTTCCCAACCCAGTCGGGTTGCACGCCCGCCCGGCCATCCTTTTCGTGCAGACCGCTTCCCAATTCACCGCGCACATCACCGTGCAAAATGTGACGCATAACCGCCAGAGCGTGGATGCCAAGAGCATGATGCAGGTAGTCAGCCAGGGTACTGCGCGTCAGGGCGAGCGCATCCGCATCGTGGCCCAGGGGGAAGATGCCGCCGAGGCCGTTGCCGCTTTGAGCGCGTTGGTGGAGGCCGGTTTTGGAGAAATGGAAGGAGTGGAAAAAGTAGAAGAGACCACTACCTCTTCCCTCCCCCCCAATGCTGGGGGGGACCGAGGGAGGGCACCCTCCTGCCTGCAGGGAATCGGTGCCTCTGAAGGATACGCCATCGCCCCGGCCTTCATCTACCGGCAACCTGACCTGCACGTGGAACGAAGCACGGTGGACAATCCCCAGGCCGAGATAGACCGTTTCCGGCAGGCACTCGACGTCGCCCGCCGCCAACTCGACCGAGTACAACAACAAGTGGCCGCCACCACCGACAAGGAAACCGGGCGCATTTTCGAATTCCACCGTATGATGCTGGAGGATGCTGAATTGCTCCATGCCGTCGAGGACGAGATTACCACGGAGCATTGCAATGCTGAGGCTGCCGTCAATGATGTCATCAGTCAATGGGTAGGCCACTTCGAGAGTCTGGACGACGAACTGATGCGCGCACGCGCCGCCGATGTGCGGGATGTGGGCGAGCGGGTGTTGCGTGTCTTGCTAGGCATCGCTGAAGATGAATTTCCGCTAAGCACCCTTCCTGAGCCGGTGATCGTGGTGGCCCGGGATCTGACCCCCTCAGATACGGCGCGGCTGGATCGGGAGAAGGTACGCGGTCTGTGTACGGCGATAGGAGGAGCGACCTCTCACGTCGCCATCCTGGCGCGAATGTGGAATCTGCCGGCTGTCGTGGGCCTGGGTGATTCACTGTTGCAGGTGGCAGATGGGACAATCCTGGCCCTAGACGGCGAGTCGGGGAGGCTAGAGATCAATCCATCACCCGATGTAGTGCAAGTCTATCAGGAACGAGAGGTGCGGCGCACTGCCCTCCAGGCCGAAGCGCTGCGCCAAATCGGAGAGCCACCCATCACGCAGGATGGGCGGCGGGTTGAGGTCGTGGCCAACGTTGGTGACGTGGCGTCAGCGCGGGAGGCGTTGGAGCAGGGCGCAGAGGGCATCGGTTTGCTGCGCACCGAGTTCCTCTACCTGGAGCGGACCACCCTGCCCGATGAAGAGGAGCAAGTGAGCGTTTACCGTGCTATCGCTGAGGTGATGGGCCAGCGGCCCGTCATCATCCGCACGCTGGATGTGGGAGGCGACAAACCACTTCCAGCTATTCACCGACCGGAGGAAGCCAATCCGGCCCTGGGAGTGCGAGCTATCCGTCTCTCCCACCTACACCCGGACCTCCTGCGCGTCCAATTACGGGCAATTTTGCGGGCCGGCGTCGGGCACAACTTGAAAATTATGTTCCCCCTGGTCGCCACGCTGGACGAAGTTCACTGGGTAAAATCTTTGCTACGTCAGGCACAGGAGGAATTGACGACGGAGGGAGTGGAGCACGTCCGAGAAATCGAAACGGGAATCATGATTGAGACCCCGGCGGCGGCGTTGATGGCCGAAGTTCTCGCACCAGAGGTGGATTTCTTCAGCATCGGGAGCAATGACCTGACTCAGTACACACTGGCCTGCGACCGGGGCAACGAAAATCTGGGGTATTTGTACAGTCCCTTAAATCCGGCAGTGCTGCGCCTGATTCGTGACACGATCGAGGCCGCTCACACGGCCGGCATCTGGGTGGGTCTGTGTGGGGAACTGGCCGGACAACGGAAAGCGATCCCCGTGCTCTTAGGACTAGGGCTGGACGAGTTCAGCATGACCCCGAGCGCCATCCCGGGTGCCAGGCTGACGATCCGTTCCCTAAACATGGATAAAGCCGGGCAGATCGCGAGCCATGCACTCTCGCTTACGACTCTCTCAGAGGTGGAGGCACTGCTGCATCATCAAAGCGCGACTTGATAGGTGAAACCAGGTAACTATGCGGCCACTGAAAAACATATTTCCCCACGAAGAGCGTGGAAAAAACACTGCCCTCTCATTTGCTCTTGGTGGTAAGCTAACCTCAATACGGTTTAGTTAAGACCTCAGAGGTCTGGACGTTGCTGAACCTAACTCGCAAGCGGAGAAGATAATGACGATACCTGTGGGAACCGACCTCGTCTTCAGGGAGGTTGTGCGGGAGCGCAGCGGTGAAGATATTCACAAGTGTTTTTATTGTCAGAAATGCACCGTGGGCTGTCCAACTGCGTATATGATGGATTACACGCCAGCTCAATTGCTGCGCCTGATTCAACTGGGTCAAAAAGACAAAGTGCTCGGCAGTTCAGCCATCTGGATGTGTATCGGTTGTGAGATATGTGGTACCCGTTGCCCCAACCAGATACGGCTGGCCCCGGTGATGGACACGCTGCGACAGATATCACTCGAACAGAGCTACCAGCCGGAGCCGGCAGTTTACGCATTGCACCGCTCCTTCCTTGATAACATAAAACTGTGGGGTCGGGTGCATGAGCTTACCATGTTGATGGAATACAAAATCCGCTGCTTATTGATGAGGTACTCCCTCTTTTTCCAGGGCCTGTTTTCCGATCTTAAATTGGGAGGCGCTCTTATGTTGAGAGGAAAAATCACGTTGCTGCCCGAGCGGATCAAGCGGTTAAAAGAGATACAGAACTTATATGAGAAGACCGGGCCAAGCGGGAACCAGGAGGAAAGATGAAATATTCGTATTTCCCTGGGTGTACAGCTAAGACCACGTCGGCCGAATTCGGCATTTCAAGCGAGGCTGTGTGTGCGGCGCTGAATATTGAATTGTTGGAATTGGAGGACTGGAATTGCTGTGGTGCCTCATCGGCGCATAGTCTCAACCACGAGCTCTCGCTGTCGCTGCCGGGGCGCAATGTAGCGCTAGCCCAGGAGGCAGGACTGGATATTGTGACCCCGTGTCCAGCTTGTTATCAGAACTCTCTATCCGCCGACGAGGCGTTGCGCGAGGACGCAGAGTGGCGACGCGAGATGGAATCGCTTTTGGATTTTCGTTATACCGGGAAGGCCCGGCCTCGCCATTTACTGGATGTAATCGCCCACGATTTGAGCATAGATGCGATCCGTGCGAAGGTAGTCAAGCCGTTGACTGGCCTAAAGGTTGCGTGTTACTATGGCTGCGTGTTGGTGCGCCCGCCGGAGAAAACCGGCTGGGATGATGCGGAGTATCCGATGACAATGGATCGGCTGATGGAAGCGTTAGGAGCGGAGCCGGTTGATTGGTCGCACAAGGTGGATTGTTGCGGGGCCAGCATGGCCCTCTCCAACAGTGATGTGGTGGCGAATCTCTCGGGCCAGATCGTCGATGGAGCCATTGAGGCTGGGGCCGACTGCGTCGTTGTCGCCTGCGGCATGTGTCATGTCAATCTGGATACGCGGCAGGCACCCTCCCCAGGAAAACCGCAGATGCCCATTCTCTACTTTACGGAGTTAATGGCGCTGGCCTTTGGCCTGCCGGAAGTGGAAAAACTGTTTGGCAAGCACATTGTTGATCCGCGTCCACTACTTCGGGCGCAGAAGCTGATCTCATAATGTGTGGCTTGTAGAATGTGAGCGTAAGAGGATACATGACCGACAACAGCAACTCTCAGCGGAGTGAGGCAGTTCTTATAGTCGGCGCAGGCATCAGCGGAATGCAGTCGGCATTGCTGTTAGCCGAAGCGGGGCACAAAGTTTATCTACTCGACAGCGCGCCGGGCATCGGTGGTTCGATGCATCTATTGGATCGGACGTTCCCCACCGATTCTTGCGGCCTCTGCTTGATGTTGCCGGGCCGGGCGGCTTACTGCCCCACCATTGAGTGTGACCTGCAGCGCAACATCGAACTTCTCCCTTATGCCGAGCTGCTGGATGTGGAGGGAGAACCGGGAAATTTCACCGTGACGGTGCGCCATAAGCCGCGCTATGTGGACGTGGATCGTTGTACCAACTGCGGCCTCTGTGCCCGGGTTTGTCCGGTGGAGCGTCCGGATCAATACGAAGGGAACTTGGACAGGGGCAAGGCGATTTACAGTCCGCCGGCGCGTGCCATCCCTACGGCTTACGTCGTTGACATGGATTATTGTACCCACTGTGGCAAATGTGTCGCGGTTTGCCCGACCGAAGCGATTGATCTGGAGATGAGCGAGCGTCGCTCGCAGATCAACGTGGGGGCCGTCATTCTTAGCCCCGGCTTTGAGTCTTTCGACGCCCGTTTGAAAGGAGAGTACGGTTTCGGTCGCTACGACAACGTGCTGACCAGCATACAGTTTGAGCGTATGCTCAGCCTCTCCGGTTCCACCGGGGCCACCATTGTTCGCCCTTCAGATGGGCGGACACCCAAGAACATCGCCTTTATTTACTGCGTTGGCTCGCGGGATGAGTCCATTGGACGCGGGTACTGTTCTTCGGTCTGTTGCATGTACGCGGCCAAACAGGTGCAGGTAGCCAAACGGCTGCAGCCCGACCTGGCAGTGACAGCTTTCTTTATGGATATCCGGGCCTATGGTAAGAATTCTGACCAGTATTTCGACAAGGTCGAGGCCTTGTCCGGTGTGACCTATCGGCGCTGCATGGTTTCCGCGATCCATCAGTATCAACAGACGCGAAACCTGCAATTGAGTTATGTGACCGCGGATGGCAGTCTTCGAGAGGAAGACTTTGATATGGTGGTATTGGTAGTTGGCCTCACACCGCCATTGGGCCTCCAACAGCTGGGAGAAGCATCAGGCATCCAGCTGAATCGGTATGGCTTTTGTGCGACGGATTTCTTCACCCCCAGCGAGAGCTCCCGGCCGGGTATCCTGGTGAGCGGGGCGTTCCGTGAACCGAAGGATATCCCGGATACGGTGGTGGAAGCATCGGCGGTGGCCGCAAGCGCGGCCCGCCTTGTGGAGCGGGTTGCCAACAATGAGCCTCGGTTTCGTCCGGGGCCCCCAGAGGAACGGAATGTCTCCGGCGCGTGGCCTCGGGTTGGCGTTTTTCTCTGCAACTGCCGGGGCGAAGTCGGCGGGGTGGTGGATCTGGAGGCGGTAGCTAATCAGGCACAGGGGCTGCAGGACGTGGCGTTGGTGCAGATACTCGACAATGCCTGTCTGCCCGCTGGACTTTCACAAATCGGTCAGGCCATCACGGCACAGGAGCTCAATCGAGTGGTGGTGGCCGGCTGCGCGTCGCGTCTTTACGAAACCGCTTTCGCAGAGATGATGCGCGCGGCTGGGCTAAATCCCGGCCTGCTGGAGCGTGTCAATCTGCGTGGGGAGTGTGCCCGGGTACATCAAAATGACAGAAACGCTGCCACCGCCAAAGCGCAAGAATTGGTGGGCATGGGAGTGGCTAATGTCCGCCTTAAACAACCCCACCAGCCGGCGATTCAGAGCCTGGCTCAGCGCGTCCTGGTGATCGGGGGAGGCTTGGCGGGCATGACTGCCGCTTTGAGCCTGGCCGAGATGGGATACCCGGTGGATTTGGTGGAGCGGTCGGGCGAGCTGGGCGGTCAGTTACGGGAGTTGCGTTACACGCCGGCGGGTGATGATCCGGCGGAGTTCCTACATTCCTTGCTTGAGCGTGTGGAAAATTGCGCGAGGCTCCACGTCTACCGGGAGGCGCAGGTCCAGGAAGTCTCCGGTTGGGTAGGACAGTACCAGACGCTCATCGCCCTCTCCAATGGGGGACAAGTGCCGTTGGAGCATGGAGCCATCATCGTCGCCACCGGCGGCCACGAGGTCGAACCCACCGAGTATCTTTATGGTCAAGATCCGCGCGTGATCACCCAGCGCGAGTTGGAGAAAAGGCTAGCCGAGGGTGGGAGAGTCCCCTCAAACGTGGTGATGATCCAATGTGTGGGTTCACGGGAACCGCAGCGTCCTTATTGCAGTCGTATCTGTTGCACGAAAGCTGTCGTGAACGCGCTCAAGATCAAGGAGCAAAACCCGGAGGTCAACGTTTTTGTCCTCTACCGCGAGATGCGCACGTATGGCTTCCGTGAGGACTACTACCGGGAAGCGCGGGAGCGGGGAGTGATCTTTCTGCGCTACGAGTTACCCGATAAACCCCAAGTGTCGGCAGATAAAGAAGAACTGACAATCCGGTTACGGGACCCCATCATGGGAGAGCAGGTTGTCATTCGCGCCGGAATGTTGGTGTTGAGCACCGGGATTGATCCCAATGACAATCGGGAGTTGGCCGAAGTGTTGGACGTTCCATTGGATGAGAACGGTTTCTTCCAGGAAGAATATCCCAAAATGCGGCCATTGGACTTTACCCGGCGGGGTATCTTTTTGTGTGGCCTGGCCCACTCGCCCCGCTTTGCCGACGAAACCATTTTGCAGGCTCAAGGGGCGGCTATGCGGGCGGCATCTCTGCTGGCGCAAAAACAGCTGCAGGCACCGCCATTCACGGTTCAGGTGAATCCTCGCCTGTGTTCAGCCTGCGGGCAGTGCGTCGAGACCTGCCCTTACAACGCCTGCGTGCTGGAACCGGGGGCGGCCTACGCTGAGGTGATTGAGGTGCTCTGCCAGGGCTGCGGGGCGTGCGTCGCTGCCTGTCCCAACAAAGCCATCCAGCAAAAGGGGCTTAAGGTGCCTCAGATGTACGGGATGCTGGATGCGGTAACGCAATGAACAATGAGACAATAATCAACGCGATAGCTGGCGGGGGAATGTTGAATGGCTGAGATTGAACCAATCCGGCAAACGAGAGGACAGAAGTGAGCAAGAAGCCTGTGGGTGCAGTGTTGATCATCGGCGGCGGCATTGCCGGCATTCAGGCCGCACTCGACATCGCCGATGCCGGCTATCAGGTCTACCTGGTTGAGCGTGAGCCTTCCATCGGCGGGCGCATGGCCCAATTGGATAAGACTTTCCCTACTCTGGATTGCTCTTCGTGCATCCTGACGCCTAAGATGGTGGACGTAGGGCATCATCCCCGCATTGAGTTGCTGACTTATTGTGAAGTCGTCTCCGTTACCCCCCCCAGCCCCCCCGAAGCGGGGGGGGGCGTCATTCCCTCCCCTGTAGGGAGGGGGGGCAGGGGGGGGGTATTCAGCGTGCGGGTGCGGAAGAAACCGCGCTACGTGGACATTAACAAGTGTACCGGCTGTGGCGCGTGCGCGGCGGCCTGCCGGATGAAGGGGCATGTGATCAGCCGCTTTGACGAAGGCATTGCCAAGCGCTCGGCTATCTATGCGCCTTTCCCCCAGGCAGTGCCGCTCAAGTACACCATCGACCCCACCGCCTGCCTGTACCTGACGCGAGGCGTATGCGGCAAGACCTTTCTATGCAAGGATGCCTGTACTGCCGGTGCGATTGACTTCGAGCAACAGGAGGAGTTCGTGGACCTGGAAGTGGGCGCCATCATCGTCGCCACCGGCTACGACCTGATTGACCCGCGCACTAAGCCGGAGTTCGGCTACGGCGTCTACCCAGAGGTGATGACCGGCATCGAGTTTGAGCGGCTCTCGTCTGCCTCCGGTCCCACGCGGGGCGAGATCATCGTCAATGGTAAGCAGCCGAAGGACGTCGTATTCATCAAGTGCGTAGGCTCCCGCGATCCGCACGGTGGTGTCCCCTACTGCTCCCGCGTCTGTTGCATGTACACTGCCAAGCACGCTCACCTGGTGCGAGACAAGATCCCTGACGCCCGCATCACTGTGTTCTACATGGATGTGCGGGCCTTCGGCAAGGGGTACGAGGAGTTCTACGACCGGGTAAAGCACGAGCGGGTAATCTACCGGCGTGGCGAGCCTGCGGAGGTGTACCGGCGGGGAGACAGGTTGGTGGTGCTGGCTGAGGATACGCTGCTAGGGAAGCCCATCGAGGTTGAGGCTGACCTGGTAGTGCTGGCGACGGCGGTTGTCCCGCGAACCGACACGGCACAGCTGGCGGAACTGTTGGGTTTGGAGCGTTCCCCGGATGGTTTCTTTCAAGAAGCGCACCTCAAGTTCCGCCCGGTGGACACCCAGGTGGACGGCATTTTTCTGGCGGGTTGCTGCCAGGGACCCAAGGACATCCCGGACACAGTCGCGCAGGCCAAGGCGGCTGCTTCTTCGGCGCTGGTAGTTTTGGCACAAGGACGAGAGAGAGGATGATAACGAGAAAGATCTCACGACTCCAGTAGATTATTCACGCCAGCTACCACAACATCTATGTGTATCTTCTCAAAAAGTGAGGGTAAATCATGGGGCGCAGCAAAAATCAGCCACGAATTCTTCGGGGACTCAGGACAAATTTCACGAATTAACACGAAAAAGATAGGAAAATTAGTGAAATTCGTGTAATTCGTGGCAGAAAAGAGCAAGACCGGCTTGAGACGCCCCGGATTATTGAGATGATACATCTATGTCTTGTTCTGGAATGCCCACGAGGTTTGATGGCTCTACATGGCCGTCCACGTGATGGAAGTGGTGGGGAAAATTGGGGAGGTCGGGGTGGTGTCGAGCGTTGTCCCAGCTGATGACGCGCTGATTGTGGCGAACCAGGGTGTAGGCGTATTTGCCCAGAGTATCGTTGTAGTAGAGGTCAACAAAGTAACCGCCTTGCAGTTCAAGGCGCACTTTGGTCACCAGGTCATGGACAGAGATCACATAGGGGCAAGTTTCTACGAAGCGCTGTACTGTGCGAGCCAGTGACTCAGCCATGTAAAGATACTCCGGCTCATCTCAATGCGCTCTAGTTGCTCCACGGCGTTGCGCCACTCGATGGATTCTTCCCAGCAGGGATGCTCCAGTACTTCGCGAGATTCCAATTTCTGCTCAAAGGTTTCCAATGAGCAATGGTATTTCCGCTCAAAGCTGTATATAATCTGGCGCAGCAATCTGGCTCGTGCGGAGGTGTCTGTTTCCAGGATGCGTATTTTATCCAATGTCACGCTGGTGGGTAGTGACGATAGAGTGGCAGGATATGAAGCGGCCATAGTGCTCTCCTCTCTCAGGGTACTGTTTATTCGTTCACGATTCAACCATAGTATACCTGGAAACTGCAAATCAGTCAAAGATTTTGAATAATCACGTTAAGCGAGGCTGGATGTGATATGCCAGGAATCGCGTTGAGGGTAGCGGAACAGGCCGGTATGGGAGGGGATAGGCATGGGAGTAGAGCAGTGCGTCCAGGCGCTCCAATGCTCCAGTTGCGTTATTGGGGTAGAGAGGCATGCCACGACAATTAGGGAAGAATCTGAGGCCGAAATGATCGAAAAGTGGGACAATCCACAAGCGGGAGGATGGCATTGAAGACAGAGTCAATGGCCGAGCAGTTGGAACTCTTTGGCTGCATCCAGTGTGGCAAGTGTACCGGTGGCTGTCCGGTAGCACGCAAGACGGAGCTCAACATCCGCGGTCTGATCTACGACATGCTGGTCGAACCGGAAATGGACGTGAAGGCACACCCGGAGTTATGGGACTGCACAGCTTGCTTTACCTGCGTCGAGCGGTGTCCCAAGGATGTGCGCCCCGCTGAGTTGATCATCAAATTACGGGGTCAACTGGTGGAAAGCGGACGTATCCCGGAGACCATTGGGACGGCGCTGAACAGCATCTTCCGCCAGGGAAACCCCTCCGGCATGGCGCGGGAGGACCGGGCGGACTGGGCCAATGGCATGGCAGTCAAGGCCGCGCAGGAAGGATGCGAGACACTCTACTTCGTGGGCTGCATTCCTAGCTATGACCCTCGGGTGCAGGTTGTGCCCCGTGCGTTGGTGAGGGCTTTTACCGTGGCCGGGCTGGACTTCGGCACGTTGGGTACCGAGGAGAGCTGCTGTGGCAACGAGGTGCGGCGCATGGGCGAGGAAGGTCTATTCGAGATGTTGGTCGAGGACGGGAGTGAATTGATCCGCAGTGTGGGCGCAAACCGGCTGGTGACCACCTCTCCCCACTGCTTCAACACCTTCAAAAACGAGTACGGCCTGGATGATATCGAGGTATTGCATTACACGCAACTCATCGCCGAACTGCTTGAGCAGGGCCGGTTGGACTTCTCCCACCCGCCCAATCTCCCAGGGAGAGAGGCCGAGGGGAAAATAATCGTCACCTATCATGACCCCTGTTTCCTGGGCAAGCAGAATCACATCTTTGATGAACCACGCGCTATTCTCAAAGCCATCCCCGGCGTAAAATTGGTGGAGATGGACCGCAATCGGGAGCGCAGCTTGTGCTGTGAGGGGGGCGGTGGACGGATGTGGGTTGAGGGAACCAACGTGGAAGAGCGGCTGGCCTCCCAGCGGGTGCGTGAGGCAGTTGAGACAGGGGCCGAAGTCCTGGCCGTGGCTTGCCCTTTCTGCTTGCTGACGCTGGAGGACGCGGTCAAGGTGCAGAAGCTGGACGACCGCCTGCGGGTGATGGACATTATGGAACTCGTGGATTTGGCATTGTGAAGCTGGCGCGTAAAACGTAAAGCGTGAAACGTAATAGGAATTGGTCTATGGAACCTCAACCCCGTATCGGTGTATATGTCTGTCACTGCGGCACGAACATCGCCGCGACGGTGGATGTGGAGCAGGTGGCGAAATTCGCGGCAACGTTGCCCAATGTCGTCGTTGCCCGCGATTACATGTACATGTGCTCCGATCCCGGCCAGACGTTGATC
>Ga0164318_10006449_pt1 | contig 11350 bp, 13 predicted proteins | sample GuaBasSedimGuay9_FD_113734 | JGI IMG/M metagenome (GOLD analysis project Ga0164318, IMG submission 113734) | Subseafloor sediment microbial communities from Guaymas Basin, Gulf of California, Mexico - Guay9, Core 4571-4, 0-3 cm | ecosystem: Environmental > Aquatic > Marine > Hydrothermal vents... | reverse complement strand
TCGCTTGCATTCCTATCCCAAGAGTTATTGCTCCGCCATAAAGTAAAATTATTCCCCATGGAACTCTATTTTCAACGTCTTTCCAAGTTATTGTTCTAGTTGCAAATAATAAAAAACTGCCAAGAATTGCGATAACTGCAAGCCCATAATATGTACTCGACGAAAACAAAATCCAGAGAATTATTGTAAGAATTAAAATTCCTAATACAACTATTTCGTTTTTGTTAATTTTTCCCTGTTGGGCAACTTGTTTTTTAATTTCTTTCTTTGCATCAGAAATATTATTTATTTCAATAGGAAATGTGAACTGCAATACAAGCCAGACCAATGGTATTGAAATTACTACAACTGGAATTGCATACAACATCCAATCAAAAAAAGTAACAGAGATTCCTTTCTCTGCAAGAACACTAATTGTTAAAGGGTTTCTTGCACCACCAATCAATGTACCAAGGCTTCCAATTGAACAACCATAAGCTACCGACAGCATACAAATTTTACCAAAATTGCTTTGTTTTGGCGTTAGTTTCATAGCGATTAAAATTGAAAGAATTATTGGCAAAAAAAATGCCGCTACCCCGTGCTCGGGCATAATAAAAGATAAAGATGCACAAGAAATCATGATTCCAAACGTAAACATTTTTGGACTTTGCTCAAAAAAAGTCAAGAATCTTAATGCGATTCGTTTATGCAATCCATGTTTTTCAACAGCACCAGCAATGATAAAGGCTCCTATTAGAAAAAAAATTGCTTGATTTCCAAACGATTGAAAAACTTGTTGAGCTGACATTACATGAAGTATTGGCTGCATAATCATTATCAATAATCCGGTTACAGCAAGAGGTATGGGCTCAGTAATCCAAAGTATTGCTGCCATTAAAAGAATCCCAATCATTATTTTTCCAGATTGGGTAAGTCCTTCTGGAGCCGGTATAAAACAAAAAAATATTAGTATTAAAAATGCTAAAAATAAGAAAAACATGTTTTTGATATTTGATTTATCCATCACTGGGATTGATTTTATTTTCATTTTTCCAATTATCTATTTTCTTCTTTGCCTATACAACCTAGAATCGACAACGCTTACCATTTTCTCAAAAGAACTTTCCGGCATGCCTAAAAATTTTTTAATTTGTTCGATGTTATCTCTTGGATTTACTAAAATATTGTTGTAGTTTACTAAAAGTACATCTATGTCATCTCTTTCTCTAATAATTTTTTTAATCATATTATTTAATTTCTCAAAAGTTTCTTTTGTTTTTTCACGATTATGATCTTCTTCTCCAATCATCTTTTCCATAGAATCCAGAATTTCTTCCATATTCCTTTCTGAATAGATTATTTTATAATTACCAGGAGGTAAAAACTTTAAACCATATGCAGTGATTTTTATTACTTTACCTTTAAAATTTTCTATTGGGAATGACCCATCCATTAATTTATTGATTACTTTACCACCTTCAAGTTCATAGTATCCTTTGGGATTATTATTGTCTGGTTTTCTACTTTCATCAAACGAAACAGGAAGTTCGCCAGCCTTTAAAATTTGCATGATCATCGAAGTGCCAGATCTTTCTAGACCAGATACAATATAGTTTATATCTCTATCTAGTTCCATTTAAATCACTTTATTATATTAAATTCATTTCTTCCATTTTTGAGATAACTTTCTGTGCACTTTCTTCAATAGTTTCCTTGTCAGTATCCAATACTAATTCTGGATTTTCTGGTTCTTCATAAGGTGCATCAATGCCTGTAAAACCTTTTATCTCACCAGCCCTTACTTTTTTGTACAAACCTTTTGGATCTCTTTGTTCACATGTTTCTACAGGTGCTTTACAATAAACTTCAATAAACCTTCCATCCTCAACCAGTTTTCTACAAAAATTCCTATATTTTTTATAAGGAGATATAAATGCAGTAATGGCAATCAATCCTGAATCTACAAAAAGATTTGCAACCTCAGAAATTCTACGTATATTTTCGTTTCTGTCTTCTGGAGAAAAACCTAAATTTTTATTTAGTCCATGTCTAATATTATCTCCATCAAGGACATAAGCTATTTTACCCATTTTATGTAACTTGTATGCCACTTCATTTGCAATTGTCGATTTACCACTTCCAGATAGCCCAGTACACCATATTACTACACCTTTCTGATTAAGTAGTTTTTCTCTATCATCTCTATTTATTTTATGCATATGCCATGTTACGTTTGTTGCTTTTTTTTCTACCATTTTTTTCACCTTCTATTTCATAAATTCTAATAATTCTTTTACAAAAGAATTGGTTTTGTTTTTGGAGACGATGGCTCCTAAAACTTCCTTTTTTCCCCCACATTTAAATCCTAAATCTTTACCTCTCTTTATCATCGGCTCTGCATCTTTGTTACTACGCATATAGATTTGATCCTTATCATCAAAAAAACCTGTATTTACAACCAAAGTATTTTTTCCAGAGCTCCATGCAATTTTTCGAGTTATTGTTGAAATTATATTATATGGTGTGTTGATTTTTTTGAAAATAATACCATCCATATCTTCATCAGGCAAATCAAGTATTGATTGTATTTCTTTGTTTAATTTTTCATAGTTTTCATTCCATATATCGTTGTGTAAAATATCGTCTGGAGAGCCATATCTTAAAAGTTTAATAGGCGCTTCCTCAACCGCCTTTTTATCCCCCAATTTATAGTTTGTATCTATGAGATATGCCATTTTAAGAAGTTCATCAAATTCGAGATTATTTTGTTTACAAAAATCTTCAATTATTTTTGAGAATTCTTCATTTTTCTTTATTTTTTGCTCATGATCTCCAATTATGCCTAGAATCGCATAAATATTCACTGGCTTTTCTAAAAATGAGTTTATAATCCAACTTGCCGAGGGAAATTTATTAGGATTTTCGCCTTTGATTATTGGATTGTAATGATGGACCTGTTTAATTTCTTTACCAAGGTGATGGTCAAAGATGTACACTTTTGCTTCTTCTGCCAATTTTAATATATTTTCTTCAGGTAAAGACATATCCGCAACGATTACAAAATCGTATTTTGAATATTCTTCTAGCTCATCATCAGTTAAAAAATAATTACCAAGGATTGGCGTTACATTTCGGATATCTTTGTCTGATAGATATTCCAATATCAGACGAGCTGAGCAAATTCCATCTGTATCCCAATGATGAATTAACAGTCCTTTTCCTTGAAGATCTTTAAACATTTTAGTCGCCCTGTCTATTTCACAAATGGCTCTTTAAATTTCAATATGGTTTCTGCAACTTCTTTTCGCATCATATCCTCAGATGGGATTCTTCCATCATTCAAAATCTCTCTAATTTTCTTTCCACTGAAATTTATGTGATATTTCTGGTCATGCGGACATATTTTATCATTTACTACACTGCCACATTTTGTACATCTTGAAAATGATCTAAAAAATACTGGAATTATTCCTAGATCTGGAAATTCTGAAAAGATATCGTGAGCATCATATGGCCCATAATAATTTCCCACTCCTGCGTGATCTCTCCCAACTATAAAATGTGTACAACCAAAGTTCTTTCTCATTATTGCATGATGAATCGCTTCTCTTGGACCTGCATACTTCATCGATGTCCTAAGAATCGACATTACTGCCCTGTCTTTGAGGTAATAATTTTTTATTAGGCTGTCATAAGAAGCTAGTATTACATCATCTCTAAAATCTCCAGGTTTTTTCTTTCCAATTATTGGATTGATGAACAAACCGTCAACAAAAGTTAGTGCTGTTTTTTGTACATATTCGTGTCCTATATGTGGTGGATTTCTTGTTTGAAAAGCAACAATTTCTCTCCAGTTCTTTTGTTTAAATAAAGTTCTTGTCTCGTGAGGGGTTAAATTATATTCATCAAACTCTCTATTTTTACTCTCGATAAGTGATATCTTTCCACCAACAAGCTTTGGTTTCATGTTAATAACGTTTGCAACTCCAGGGTGTTTTGAATCTTTCGTCCCATAAACATTTTGGGCGATTTCTTTCTTATTATAAGAGTAGATCTCTTCAATGTTCATCAGAGCTTGAAGTCCTACTTCTGAATTTTTTAAAATTACTGTATCACCTTCTTTTAGTCCATTTAGTTGTTTATCATCCATATCAAGAAGTATTGGAATTGTCCAAGGTGTATCATCAGACAATCTCTTATGGGCGACAATATTTTCTAAATCATTTCTAGACTGAAATCCTTCTAATGGAGAAAAGACACCATTTGCAATATTTAGAACATCTTCGGAAAGATTAGTATTAATCTCTAAAGTGGGCATTTCATTTATTTGGATTTTATCTTTTGATGTCTTCCTTTCAATTAATTTTCCTCCATGTGGTTTGGGCATTTAATCAGTCACCTCAGTCCAAATATCCAAGAGCTCGTAATCTTTCCTTCACTCTTTCTTCATCTTCTTTACTGAATGCATCATCGCTTTCCTCTTCAATGCCAGAGATCACCTCTCTTAAAATATATGTCACATAAGAAGAGAGTGATGTAAATCCTGTCCCTTTTATCTGTTTTTTTATTTTTTCTGCGAGGGGAGTTGGTATTGATACTGTTGTAAATTTTTTCTCATCTTTTTCTTCTGCCATTTTTAACACCTAACTATATTTAGTTATATATCATTATATTTAACTATGTGTTATTACAATATATAATATTTAAACTTTATGAAAATAATTAAAAACAAAGTGTGCATGACCCTATTGTCTACATTGAATAGGTGGAAAATTGAAGAAAAAAGATATTAAGATCGCAATATTAAGAATTGAGGGCACCAACTGTGAGCAAGAATCATATGACGCTTTTAAAAGATTAGGTGCAGATCCAGAATATGTTCATTTAAAACAACTTTTACATATTGATTGCAATAAAGATGAAAAAAGAGATATTTTTGATTACCAGTGCATTATGATTCCTGGTGGCTTTTCTTCTGGAGATTATATCCGTGCTGGCGCAATTTTTGCTGCAAGAATTAAAAGTAAGCTCGAAAAAGATTTAGAAGAGTTTGTAAAACAAGAATATCCAATGCTTGGTGTTTGTAATGGATTTCAAGTTTTAACTGAACTTGGTCTGTTGCCTGGTATTGATGTCTTAATGCAAGATGTTCCCAACGCATGTCTTAGTATCAATGATTCTAATCGTTTTGAGTGTCGTCCAACTTTGCTAAAACATGAAAATAGAGGAAAATGTGTGTTTACTTCCAAGATTCCGAAAAATGATATTCGTTTAATACCTAGTGCTCATGCTGAAGGCAAGCTTTTGTTTCCTTTAGATAAACAAGAAAAGTATCTGAAAAAACTTGAAGATCAGGATCAGATTGTTTTTAGATATGTTGATCCTGATGGCGACTATGCTGGGTATCCTTGGAATCCCAACGGATCTTTTTCCAATCTAGCAGGGATATGTAATTCAATTGGAAATGTTTTTGGAATGATGCCGCATCCTGAGCGTACTTTTTATCGACATCAACATCCAGATTGGAGTAGAAACGGATTAAAGGATGATGTGGGGGATGGAAGAGCTATTTTTGAATCGGTTTTAGATTATATTTCTAAAAAATTCTAAATTTAAAGTTATAAAAAAAAGTAAAGTACAAATATACTGAACTTATATCAGATATAGGTGGATAGCATCCACAAAAATCAAGAAATATAATGCTATTCCTCACTCAAGGGATGCTGTGATTAAGTTATTAGGATAAAATTAAGAATTTGGGATGGGAGAGCTGTGGAGGTGGTGAGGAGAGATAGGAAAAAATTAATTAACTCCCCCATCCGACAGTATAATAATAGTCTTAAAAGTATTTAAATGTTTTTATATTAAATAAAAATAAAATAATCCTATATTAACTACTGTCTATCTGGTTTAGTATCTTTTTAATCCTAGAAAATGTTTGATCTATTGAACCCGAAGTGTCTATAATATTCCAGTTTTTTACAAGTAAAAGTGCCTTTTTTCTAACCTTTACAAACTCACTATGAGTTTCAAACATTTCCTTCTCATCACGATCAGATACTCGCCTAAGCATTGCTTCAGGAGGTGCATCAAGAAAAAACATATATTTTGATGTAGGAACAAAGCCTAAAAAGAAGTGGTAAGAAACTTTTGCCAAACGTTCGGGCAAATACGCAGTACCAACAAGATAGCGCACCATGATAAGTGTATCAATTTCTTTGTTCCTATAATATTTCCTAATCGAGCGGAGGACATCAAGCATGTAAAAAACAGCAGCTTTAAGTTTGTTGAGTTTACCTTGCCTCAATAATGCTTTTTTTGCTTTACGACCAAAGAAATTATCTGATTCAGGATGTGATCGGATTACAACTTTATCTCCTTTTTCTTCATATCTTTTCTTGATAAGTTGTGCTTGAGTATCTTTTCCTACTCCATCAAGTCCATCAACAATTATCAAGCGCATAAAATCACATTAAAAAGAATGCCCAATATAATATAACTGCAGCAAAAGGTACTGTAATATTATCCAAACCCTTGGGAGTAACAGCTTCAACAATTGTTACAACTAATGCAATCAGTGCAAGTACCATTAAAACATAAGAATAAGATGTTATTGAAATATTATAATACAGTATTGCTATGATGGTTGTAATGAATGTGAAAATTAACATTGCAAGACTGCCGACATAGCTTTTCTCATCGCCAAATATACTATATTTTCTTTTTCCAAAACGAGTACCAATTATTGATGCAAAGCCATCTCCATAGCTCATAGCAAGAATTCCAATGGCAATTACAACCATATTATCAAAAAATACATATGCTAAGATAGTCCAAGTTATTGAATAATAAACAAGCCCCATACCATGTCCTGCAGCACTGGTTTTTCCACGCATTGATTTAATAGGAGTATGTGGACTCATTAAAAACGTAAATAAAATGAAAGGACCTGCAGCAATAAAAGCCATTATCTCTTTTGTTACAAAAATCGGAAGTAAAAAAGCAACATTTCCTACCATTATATGGAGTAATTTACGACTTATCTCTGGATATTTATCTAGTAGTTTTTCGGTAACAATCAATAAAATTGCAACATAAATGTATACCAATAGAACGCCAGCAATATCGCTTTGAATCATCAAAATTGCCCCTTAGATACTAACAAAAGCACTGATTAGAAATGCAACAAGACCTATAAAAATCGCTACTAAAGATAATTTTCTAAAAAGTTTCATATTTGGAGACTTATTAAAGATTAATTGGAGAGAAACATAAACAAGAATAATATCTGTTATTAAGACTATTCCTAAGTAAACTATATTTTGATAGTAAATTGTAAAGGATTTGAATAAATAAGGGATAAAACTGAAGACGACTGCAATAATGTAAAAGAAACCGGCAACAATGTTTGATTTGTAAGTTCCGATATATTTTGGAAATGATTTTACGCCTTTCTTTTTGTCACCTTCGAAGTCCATGACATCCTTCATGATTTCCCTTCCAGAACCTGCTAAGAAGGCTATGAAGGCGATTACAAAAGTTGCAGGGGCGATATCAAAAGAGATTATATCAGATGGCAGAACCGCAGCTCCGCCGAAAATAAAGGGTATTGCCATAACATATGCAATATAGAAATTACCGACTAGTTTGATTTTCTTCATTTTAGTATCGTAGAGTATTGCTAGAAGTGCTGTTATTAGTGCTATGATGAAACAAGTTATGTTAACAAAGTATGAACAAAGTATTCCTAGTGGAAAAAGGATAAAAAACAATGCTAAGGCTGTTTTTGGTTGAATATCTCCACGAACTAATGGACGGTCTGTTCTTTTGTTGTGTCTATCTATTTCTAAATCATAATAATCATTAAGTGCAAAGGTGCTAGCTTCTAAGAAAAGAGCTGTGAAAAAAGTTAAGATAAACTTATCCCAATCTGGTAATTTTTCTCCATTAAGCGCAATAACTGCTCCTATAAGTATGGCAATAAAAATCATTACACCGTGCTCGAGTCGCATTAGCTCCCAAACAGCCTTTAATTTCTTCATAAAATTCAAACCTATTTTTGTGGCTCTATTATTACCTTTATTGAGTTTTTTGCTTCAGCCACTAACTTGAATCCCTCTGGAGTTTTATCCATTGGCAGCTTATGCGATATCATGTCATTTATATCTATTTCTTTATCTTTTAAAATTTTAATTGCATCAACTATATCATCCGGGGCACCAGCATATGTCGAGAACATCTTAACTTGTTTGTTCCAAAGATCAAATAATGGAAAAGGTATGTCGACTTCTGGTTCTGTTGGTGCAAAAAATAGTATAGTTCCACCAGGTGCAACAGAACTTAAAGCTTGTTTGGCTGCAGATGGTGCACCGACACATAAAATTACAAAATCTGCCAGTTTGCCTTCATTATATTTTTTGACTTGCTCTGATACATCTTCTTTTGCGTTTATTACAACATCTGCTCCCATTTTTTTTGCTAATTTTAATCTATAGTCATTAATATCTGTCGCAATTATCTTGCTTGCACCTTTTGCCTTTGCTAGTTTTATGTTAAGTAATCCAGCTATTCCACTTCCTAAAACAAGTACTGTTTGACCTGGCTGATAATCCGCAACTCTAAAACCTCTCACAACACAGGCAAGAGGCTCGATAAATGTACCTTCATCAAAGCTAATTTCATCAGGTAGTTTAAACGTACCAGTTTTTACATTTATTTCTGGAACTCTAAGATATTGTGCAAAACCACCTGGGTAAAACTTTGTTGAATGAAGTGTCTTACAAATTGTATGTTGTCCTTTTTTACAATATTCGCATTTATTACATGGGACATGGTGGGTTACAAAAATTCTATCTCCTTCTTTGAATTCTTTTACATTTTTACCGGCTTTTACTATTTTGCCTGAGATTTCGTGTCCAAGAACCAACGGTGCTTTTTTTATCCTGTACCATTCCATTACATCTGATCCGCAGATGCCGCTTGCAAGTACTTTAACTAAAAGCTCTTCATCAGATATTTCAGGTATCGGCATCTCTTCTATACGAATATCATTGTTGTTGTAATACATTGCAACCTTCATTTTTTCCATGATTTTTACACTTGGCCTTGTTATTATGAAATATTATTTAGATTTTGTTACAATCTAAAAATTTATTATTAATTTGAAGTTATTAGTTACAAAATAGAGGCGATAAAAATGGGATTGTTTGGCGGAGAAAAAATAACATTAACATTAGAAAAATACAATTTTAAACCTGGAGAAATGATCAAAGGAAATGTAAAATTGAACTTGAAAAAACCAGTTAAAGCACGTAAAATAGAAGTTTCATTTATTGGTAGTAGAAAGGAACAGCGTAGGGATAGTAAAGGCACACATACTGCAATTGTAAAAGTATTCAATTTTACACAACCTCTTGGAGGGGAAAAAGAATACCAAAATGAAAGTTTTGATTTTGAAATAAAAATTCCAAGCGATATCATTCAACAGACAAAAACAATGCATGAAGGACAGCTTGATGGTGCACTTGGAAAAGCGGTAGCTATAGGTGCAGCACTTGCTGGACAAAGAGTTTATCCAATTGAGTGGAAAGTCAAAGCCAAATTGGATATACCTATGAAATTTGATGTAAAAAAATCGCAGAAAATAATTCTTTCAGAAGATTAATAATTGTTACTGAAGGATCAGGTAAAATAAAGCGATTTTACTTACATCGATCTTAATCTTCTTATCCTTTCATCTATTGGTGGATGAGTAGATGAAAGTGAACTTGCATCTATTCTCTTGAAAGGATTTGAAATGTAGAGCGGTGCAACTGTTTTTGATCCTTTTGGTTTTTCTTTTGGATGATCTTGTTTAATTTTTTCAAGTGCTTTTGCGAGCCCTTCCGGATTTCTAGTTAAATATGCCCCAGTGCTATCTGCCAAATACTCTCTTCTTCTTGATATTGCAAGATAGGTTAATCGAGCAAATATCGGTGCAAGTATAACAAAAAGAATCGCAAGCGCTAATAAAATTAGATTTCCTTCACCTTTCCTACCACGTCCGGCTCCGCCCCAAAACAATGAATAGAACAGAATCTCAGACATTAATGCTATAGCACCTACAACAGCTATTGTAATTGTTGCTAATCTGATATCATAGTTTTTGATGTGACTCATTTCATGTGCAATAACACCTTCAAGTTCTTCTTGATTAAGCTTCCGCAAAGCACCGGTGGTTACGCAAATTACGCCTTCTTTTGGATCTCGGCCAGTAGCAAAAGCATTGATATATTCAGAATCTTGAACATACACCTTTGGTATCGGAAGTCCTGCAGCTATAGCCATTTCTTCAACCCTATAAATTAGAAGTTTTTCTTCGCGAATTTGAGGATTTGCTGGTCTTGCTTTAGCAGCTGAGAGTACAGCAGAAACAGATATCGAATAAGTAACTGCAATATATCCTAAAGCAATTGGTAAGGCAAATATCAATGAAACAATGATGTTTCCTGAAAAAATGTAACCAATGGCCAATATTACAGCTATGAATAAAAGCGCCATTAAACCGCATACATATATTGTTTGGCGCTTGTTTCTTCTGATCTGGTCTTCAACTAGTATCTTCTCTTGCATATTAATCGAAATCTAATTATTTTTAAAATTTGACTTTTGGTACTTCTCTAGCTGCCTCAGGTATCTGTAGCATTTCTCTTGTTTTCTTATTCATAAAACCTGCAAACCATTTACCAGGTATTGTTTCAACAAGGTTATTGTAAACCAAAACTGAGTCGTTGAAGTGCTGTCTTGAATAAGCTATCTTGTTTTCTGTATTGGTAAGCTCATCTTGCAAATTTAAAAAGTTTTGATTTGCTTTCAAATCGGGATAGTTTTCAGCTACAGCGAACAATGTTTTAAGAGCCCCTGTAAGCATGTTGTCTGCATTGATGTTTTCTTGTGGCGATTTTGCACTCATTAGAGCGGAACGAGCTTTTGTAACATTTTCAAGAACCTCTCGCTCATGCTTCATATAACCTTTTACTGTTTCCATGAGATTTGGTATTAGATCGGCTCTTCGTTTTAGTTGAACATCTATCTGCGCCCATGAGTTGTCTATTCGATTTTCTAGCCTTATGATTCTATTGTAGTATCCAAAGAATATTATCAAAAAGAATACTACAAGTATCACAATAATTATTAATATCCACCATATAGGATCCATAATAAATTCCCCTTTTTTATCTGGTTAATATTGTTTTTTATTTAAAGTTATCGTGTATTTAAAAAATAAAGACATGTTTCTCAATATCAAATTTATTTAATAGACGAGGAGATATAAATGAAAAAAATGTTTGTTGTTGGCTTAATGATTATATTATTGGTTGTTTTTTTT
>Ga0164318_10006447_pt1 | contig 11350 bp, 11 predicted proteins | sample GuaBasSedimGuay9_FD_113734 | JGI IMG/M metagenome (GOLD analysis project Ga0164318, IMG submission 113734) | Subseafloor sediment microbial communities from Guaymas Basin, Gulf of California, Mexico - Guay9, Core 4571-4, 0-3 cm | ecosystem: Environmental > Aquatic > Marine > Hydrothermal vents... | reverse complement strand
TTCTGGTTCAGAAGGATATTTCCGTTCCAGTAATGGACAGGTATATGGAGATCCGTATAGTGGACCTGATATCAATATAGATTCTGATAATCCAAAGATATATTTTGGACTTGGCAACTGCAACATTGGTCAAATTCTGGGTGGTGGTAGTATGGCACCATCGTGGATTCATACTGGTTCTGCATATCAATATACTGGCTATGTGATTACAGAAGGAACTCATTCTCATCAACATGGTGGAACAAAGGCATATTTCTATAGAGTGGCAAGAAATTACACTTGGGCAGAAGCATTCTTCCTTGCTAATAATTCTCTTAAATTTGATATGATAAATGGAACTCCCGGAGCGAATCCACCTGATTTGAATGGTTCTGCTTTATATGGGGACCCTGGAATGCAAGTGAAAATGTCTAATGAAGGTGTATTTCAGCAACCATTATTCACAAATGAACTTACGATAAATGAAGGAATTGAAAAGGATACAGTTACATATAAGATAACAATGAATAGAGAAGGTAATCCTGGATTTACAAGCAAATGGGGAGAGCGTCATCCTGCAATAATTCTACCATTTAGAGCCGAGGATATTGAAATTATCTATACAAATGCAATGGCAGCTGTAGTTAAAGATAATTTTGCTTTGATGTATATCTGGTATCAGGGACAACCACCATTAGCACAAGGCGAAACAAGAGAAGTTGTATTCACCTGTACACATATTATTACTGATATTGATGAGCATATAATACCAAAGCCGGAACCTGCTAATCTCACTCTTTATCAGAATCATCCTAATCCATTCAATCCACAAACGACAATTTCATATACTATTCCAAAATCCAGTAAGGTCTCACTTAGCATTTACAATATCAAAGGTCAATTGGTGCAAACACTTGTTGATGAAGTTCAGCAATCTGGTTATCATTCTGTTGTCTGGGATGCAAAGGACAAAGGTTCAGGCATCTATTTCTATCGTATTATTGCTGGTGATTTTACTGCCACTAAAAAGTGTGTTATATTAAAATAGTATCATAAGACCAATGCAGGACATTTCCAATCCGACTCGGGTTCGGAGAACTTGAGTCGGGTTGGAAGCACATTGAGATTCATTGATCAAATTTATCAATTCTATCAATTTTAGGAGACAAGTATGAAACAACAAATGAGATATGAACAGGTTGTCAGAGAGAATCCACAAATAGAGATTATATCCATAAACAATTCTGTTAATATTACCAAATCAGATGGGTTAAAAACTGCTTTTGATATTGTATTAGAATCTAATACAGACCTACAAGAGTTCAAGTTGTCCGAGTATATCATTAAAGAATACGATGAAGAGAACAATTATCTGAAAGTAGAGATACTTCCATTCAAATTAAAAAATGAGTTCTTTTTACATTCCTATTCTCTCAAACTTAATTGTCAGATTCCAACACATTCAAGATTAAAAGTAAATAACAAAAATGGTAGAATAAGAGTTGATTCTTTGGACTTGCACATGGAACTTGCTAATAAAAATGGCAGTATAAAACTGATAGATATAAGTGGAGAAGCAATAGTAAGCAACAAAAATGGCAGTATAAAAGTTGAAAATTCTCTATTGAACAAATGCATAATTGGCGATAGAAATGGAAGTATTGTGTATCATTTTAATAAGGATGTGGAACAAGGCAGTTTTGAATTTACGAATAAGAATGGTAGTATCACTCTTTATATTCCACCTTCGCTTCCTTATGATATTAGTGGACAAACAAGAATTGGAAGTTATCATATCAACCTGGACCAAGAATACAAGAAGGAAGATGGGAAAATCTATATTCATAATAAAGATGGTAAAGTCAAAATTAGAATAGACAATAATATTGGAGGCATTAAGCTGTTTTCTACTGACAAACCAGAAGGGATTGATGTAAAAGTAATTTCTGCATATTGGGATAAGACAGAAAAGATTGGAGAAACAATCAAAGAAAGTATGCTTAGATTAGAAGAAGATATAAAGAATATGAGTGAAAGATTTAAAGATGAAGAATGGAATCAGATTAAAGAGCAGATAAAAGATATGAAGGAAAATATTGTAAATTTTGTTCATTCTTCAAAAGGAAAGGTTAATCTTAAATTAGATAAAGTATTTGATAAATTCGGAGATATGTTTCAATATATGGGAGACAAAAGCAAAAAGCAAGAAAATATTGAGTTGAAAAAGAAAGTATTAGATATGCTGGAAAATGGAAAGATTACAGCAGAAGAAGCAGAAAGATTATTGAGAAGTATATAATAATCCACCTGTGAAACCAGACTCGAGTTCAAAGAACCCGCGTCTGGTTTTACTGGTGAAACATTCCAAATTAGCTAATGCTTACAGCAAGATGTAATGTAGTAAAAATAATATACTTAATGCTGACAAATTTCTATTAGAACACCTTCTGTTGATTTTGGATGGAGAAATGCAACCTTTGTTCCACCTGCACCTATCCTTGGCTTTTTATCAATTAGTATAATGTCTTTTGCTTGTAAATCCTTTATTTTTGCTTCTATATCACCTACTTCAAAAGCAATATGATGAATGCCAGGACCTCTTTTATCAAGAAATTTCTGAATAGTACTATCTTTATGTGTTGGTTGAATTAATTCTAAACTGCTTTCACCAATATGTACAAAAGCAGTTTTGATTTTCCACTCTTTTAACTCTTCAATATTTGAGATTTCAAATCCTAATAATGAATACAATCCAATAGCTTCCTGAATATTTTCAACAGCAATACCAATATGACTAATTTTTTGAAATTTCAATCCTGATTTGTCAGTAGGAACTTTTTTATCAGACAATTTATGCCAAATTTTATCTTTACTGGTTCCGCCTTCTTGCAATTCTAATTCCTTTGCCATGTTAATACCAATATTTAATGCTTTTAAATTTATTTCATTGAATTGTGGCTTCACTTTTGCAGTAATTGCCTTTTTTAGAGAGGATATTTTTACAGTATTTGTTAGATAGCATAAAGCTGCAAGTGCAATAATATTAGCTACTAATTCTGTATCAAAATTTTCCATTGCTGTTTCAGTAAATGGCAGTCCATAGTTTTGAATTGGAATTGGCTTATTTTGTATTACTTTATTACTATCAAAAATAATAATACCATTTTCATTAACATTTTTCCAATATTTATCATAAGCTTCCTGAGAAAGAGCAAGGAAAATATCAAGCACTTCTGCTCGTGGATTATAAATTGTTTCTTTACTGATAATTATATCTGTTCTGCTATATCCACCTCTTGATTCTGGTCCATAACTTTGCGATTGAACTACTTCTTTACCATCATACATTGCTGATTCTGATAGAATTATACCTGCTAAAATAATGCCCTGCCCACCAGTACCACTAATTCTTACTTGAATATGTTCATCCATTTTTATTTTTCTACCTCCTTTTTAACCACAGAAAACACAGAGAAATTTCTAAATATAATTCCTCAAATTATTAACAATGGAAATTCTTTCTTGGAATATATTTTTATTCTCTGTGAACTCTGTGGTTAAATGTAATTTCTTTATAATTGTTATATCTTTTTGTGTGTTTTTGTATAATTTTGTGGCTTACTTACATTTTCAATAAGTTTTTCATATTCTTTTGTATATTCTGGAATGTCTTTATTTACTAGAATTCCACGAACAATTTTACCTTTTTTCTTTTCTTCTGGCATTTTGGAAATACTTTCAACTGGGATAGTATTATCTCTTTGCCATTTCAACATATCAACAGCAGAACCTTTTTTGTTGAATCGTCCATAAATCACAGGACATTGTGTGATTATTTCTACTAATGCAAGTCCTTGTTTACTAATAGCTTTTGCAATAATTTTCTTGGCTTCTATAGTATGAAAAGCAGTGGTTCTTGCTACAAAGCTAGCACCAGCTGCAATTGCAAGTTCACAAATATCAAAATTTCTTTCAATTACTCCATAAGGGGCAGTTGTTGCAATATCACCGACAGGAGTAGTTGGTGATGCCTGTCCACCTGTCATTCCATAAATATTGTTATTTATCAAGATTACAGTGAGGTCTATATTTCGTCTAGCTGCATGAATAAAATGATTACCACCAATAGCAGTACCATCACCATCACCAGTAATAACAATTACTTTCATATTGGGTTTCGCTAATTTTATTCCAGTAGCAAATGTAATTGCTCTACCATGAGTTGTATGCAATGTATTAACATCTATATAAACAGGCATTCTACTTGAACATCCAATACCAGAGACCATTGCAATATCATCCTTCTTTATGTCTAATAGATTAATCGCTCTAATAATATCACCAAGCACTATTCCAATTCCACAGCCAGAACACCAGACATGAGGAAAATGTTTTTTTTGTCTTAAATATTTATGGATTATCTTTTGAGGTATCTGTTCTCTCATTTATTTTACCTCCGCAATTTTAGATAATATCTGCTCTGAACTTAAAATAAGTCCATCATATCGTTGTAGCTTATGTAGTCGTGATTTGGTTCGTTCACTCCAAACTCTTTCAATTTCATGATATAATTGTCCCTGATTTAATTCTGCGATAATAATATCCTTACATTTTTCTAGCATTCTTTGTACATCATAATCTGGAAATGGCCAGATAGTTAAGGGTCTTATAAGTCCAACTTTAATGCCTTGTTTTCTCGCAATTCTGACTGCTTCTTTAGCTGATCTTGCTACAACCCCAGCTGCAAAAATAGCAATTTCAGCATCCTGCATTTTGTACGATTCAATTTGAATAATATCATATAAATTATCATAAATCTTATTTCTTAATCTGTCCATCATTGTTTTTACTTCATCAATCTTTCGTGTAGGAAATCCATATTTATCATGAGCCAAACTTGTAATATGAAATCTATAGCCCTCACCAAAATTAGCCACAGGTGTTATGTAGTCAGGGCTATCTTTATAATGTACATACCATTCAGGAGGAATATCAGGTTTTACTCTTTCTATAATATTCAATTCTTCTTTTTGTGGCAAAATAACAGATTCTCTCATATGAGCAATAACTTCGTCTAATAATAGAATTACAGGTGTGCGATATTTTTCCGATAGATTAACTGCTCTAATAGTAAGTTCATAACTTTCCAATACAGAATCAGGATAGAGAGCTATTATAGAATGATCCCCATGAGTTCCCCATCTGGCTTGCATTATATCCCCTTGTGAAGGACTGGTTGGCAATCCTGTACTTGGGCCTCCACGCATTACATTAACAATTAAACAGGGTACTTCGGCAATGCAAGCAAATCCAATATTTTCTTGCATTAAAGAGAACCCAGGACCGCTTGTAGCAGTCATTGATTTCAATCCAGCAATAGATGCTCCAATGATCGCACCCATACTGGAAAGTTCATCTTCCATCTGAATAAATTTCCCTTCATATTTAGGCAATTCACGAGACATTAACTCAGCTATTTCGGATGAAGGTGTAATAGGATAACCCGCAAAAAAGCGAATTTTAGCCTCTATTGCAGCTAATGCAATCGCTTCATTCCCTTGCAATAATTGCGGAGCTTTTTTGTCATCATTCTTTTTCACTTATTACCTCCAAAAATAATGCTGATATTATCAAATTCCTTGCGGATTAGTTTAATCAGAATTATGGTTAATCGCTCCAGTAATAGCATAGTCAGGGCAAAGCATATCACATTTTTCACAATGAGTACATTTCTCTGGATATTTTACATAAGGTGTTCCATCTTTTTTACTTGCAAGACACTTTGTCGGACAAAATGCTACACAAATACCACATTTTTTACACCAATCATAATATATGTAAACTGGTCCCTTCTGATAATCAACTCCATATTCAACTTCTCCTGGAGTAATCTTTAATATTTCCCGTTCCTCTTTTTTACTCGCGCGAATATTTTCTAATATTTTTCCTTGCGGTTTTTTTTGCATACTTCTTCCTCATTTAATATCAAATTTAGAACTTACATTATTCTCAATACATATTTTTTTAGAATGACAAACAGGAAATCCACTCATATTTTTATCAAGTTTTTTATCTGGATTAAATTTACAAAAGTCAGAATAAGAGTACATTCTTAATTTTCAATAATAGCTTTTTTAACTAATAATTCACCATTTAATACTGCTGCACCGGCTGCACCACGAATTACATTATGACTCAATACTATAAAGCTGTAATCCAAAACATTACTTTTTTTCAAATGCCCTATTGATACAGTCATTCCTTTTCCTAAATTTCTATCACGATTTGGTTGGGGCCTATAATTATTATAAAAATACTTTATTGGAGGATTAGGCGCAGATAGTAATTGATAATCTTTTAATGGATTAAATTCTTTCCAACACTTTATTATTTCATCTAAATTTGGTTTTTTTGCCAACTCAATATATACAGATTCCAGATGTCCATTTCGTACTGGCACGCGATTACATTGAGCAGAAATCTTCATATTAGGGTATTCTAATCCAGAATTGGTCATCTTTGCTAAAACTTTCACTGTTTCTGCTTCTATTTTTTCCTCTTCTCCTGAAATGTAAGGGATGATGTTATCTATGATTTGCATTGCTGACACTCCATCTATTCCTGCTCCTGAAATTGCCTGCATTGTCATAACAATCACTTTTCTAATTTCAAATTTGAAATGTATAGGAGCCAGAGCCAATGCTAAACCAATAGTAGAGCAATTTGGATTTGTAATTATTGCACCTTTATAATGTTGTTTTTTTATTAAAGATAGATGTTCTGGATTGATTTCTGGAATAATCAATGGCACATCATTTCTAAGACGATGGTTTTTTGCATTACTACAAATCAGATGTCCTTGCTCAGCATAATGCTCTTCAACATCTCCTGCAATAGATGAATCCAAAGATGAAAATAGCAACTTTGATGTTAACCTGTCAGTAGTAGATTTTATTCTAATATTTTTAACAATATCCGGTAATCCATCTGACAATATCCATTTATGCTGAATTACATCGCAATACTTCTTCCCAACATTTTTAGATGAAGCGACCAAATCAGTTAATTCAAACCATTGATGTTTTGCTAATAATGAGACCAAATATTGTCCCACCATACCAGTAGCACCTAAAATGCCGACCTTTATTTTTTCCACAATTTTACCTAAAATTTTGCCACAAAGACACAAAAAATTTTTAGCCACAAAATTACACGAAAAATACACAAAAAAATATCAAACATTAGATTTCTTTTGCCACAAAGACACATTTTTCTTTCTGTGCCCTCAGTGTCTCTGTGGCAAAATAATATTAAAAAAGACTTCTCTAAAATTGTAGAGTCCCTTTTTATCTTTTATCCATTTAGCAGATTTGATTGCACCTAAAGCAAATCCAATTCTATTTCTTGCTCTGTGAGTTAATTCTATTGTATCAGCCATAGAATCAAATCCTATTTGATGAGTGCCAGGTATTTCGCCACTTCTCACACTTGCAAAATGTAATACATTGCTCTCAATCTGTCCTGATACACGCTCGTAATTTATTCTATCTTTTATAGTGATATTGTCTTTAATAATCTGTGCTAAAATTTTTGCTGTTCCAGAAGGGCTATCTTTCTTATGTCTATGATGTAACTCTAATCCGTAAATATCATATTCTTGAAGCTTATTAAATATTTTAGTTGCATTCTCAACAATAGAAAGAAACGCATTAACGCCTATAGAAAAGTTAGCCGAATAGATTAAACCAGTACCTGATTCCTGAACCAATTTCTCTGCTTTATTGATATTATCAAACCATCCAGTAGTGCCGATAACAGCATTTTTTTTCAGCTGACAATACTTTTTAATATTATCCAAAACTGCATCTGGTTGTGTAAAATCTATACAAACATCAGCATTACGCACACTTTCTTCAGTAATTTCACAATATGCGATTTTTTTATTTGGATCAATGATTGATACAACTTCTATATTTTGTTCAACAGAAAGCTCATTTATCAATTTCCCCATCTTGCCAAATCCTACAACAGCGACTTTCAACATAATTTACCTCCAATTTATGCTCGGATATATAGTAAGCCACAAAATTACACGAAAAAACACAAAAACGCATCAGAATTGAATTTTTTTAGCCACCAGGAAGACACCAAGATTATCTCTTTGTGTCCATAAATTCCTCTCTATGCCCTCTATGGCTCTGTGGCAATGAAAAATATTGTGTGAAATGCTATGTGAAATAATATTAAAAAGTAATCACTCAGGCATATTTCCCACTCCGATGAGAATAGAATGGGTGATAAGTACTTAACTGATATATTAAGAAGCAATTATTCTTCGCGATAATCTTGTACGCCCTTTTTATAAAGGTCATTTCCGTAAATATCATTAGCAACAATACAAGGAAAATTTTCCACTTTCAGTTCCCGAATCGCTTCTGTGCCTAAATCCTCGTAAGCAACTACTTTTGCAGAAGTAACAGATTTTGCAATAAGTGCTGCTGCTCCACCAATTGCAGCAAAATAAACAGCTTTATTTCTCACCATTGCATCAATGACTTCTTGATTTCGTGGACCTTTTCCAATCATTCCTTTTAATCCTCTATCAAGTAATATGGGTGAATACGGATCCATCCGATAACTTGTAGTAGGTCCTGCTGAGCCAATAGCTTGTCCAGGTTTTGCCGGAGCAGGTCCAACAAAATAGATAACCTGACCTTTAATGTCAATTGGTAATTCTTTTCCCTGTTCTATCAAGTCAACTAATCTCTTATGTGCCGCATCTCGTCCAGTATAAATAATTCCGCTGATTAAGACCTTATCCCCAATCTTTAAATTCTCTAAATCTTCATTTTTTAATGGTGTTCGCAAATGTATTTCATTCATCTCTCCTCCTATATTTTACAATGGATCTTGCTTACTCGGCGCAGAAAAACACAGATTTTACTGAAAAACACTGACAAATTTTTATTATTTGTCTTATGTCATTTATCATTAGAAATTTGGATTTTGATATTTTATTAGATATTCTTGCCCAGTTGGATAAGTTTTTCTATCCAATGGGGTGAATAATTAGTTATTTCTAACTTTTTATTAGTGTTTTTCAGTGTGCTATTCTTTCAAAAATTATGTTTATATTATTGCTTGTTTATGTCTTGCTGCATGACATTGTATATTAACAGCAACAGGCATAGATGCAATATGGCAGGGGAATCTTTTGATAAATACAGCAAGAGCTGTGGTAGTGCCACCTAATCCTTGCGGACCTATGCCTAATTTATTAATCCTTGCCAATAGTTCTTGTTCTATTTCTGCTAATTCTGGGTCTGGATTCTTCTCATTAAGAGGTCGTAATAGAGATTCTTTTGCTAATAATGCACTTTTTTCAAAATTGCCACCCATACCAACGCCAACAATCATTGGAGGGCAAGGATTTCCACCAGAGCGTCTTACTCTATCAACAACAAAGTCCTTCACACCTTCAATTCCGTCAGCAGCTTTCATCATTTTAACTTCGCTCATATTTTCTGAACCACCACCTTTTGGTGCTACTATAATTTTAATATTATCGCCAGGAACAATCTTTGTATGAATAACTGCTGGTGTATTATCGCCAGTATTTTTTCTCTTAATTACAGGCCCATCAACCATTGATTTTCTGAGATAACCATCTTTATAACCCTGTCTTACTCCTTCATTTATTGCCTCGTAAAAGTCACCACCAACTATGTGAACATCTTGTCCCAATTCAACAAATATAACAGCAACACCTGTATCTTGACACATTGGCATCTGTTCCTTTGCGGCTAACTCATCATTTTTTAATATTATATCCAAAATTTCTCTTCCAGTAGGCGATTTCTCCTTTTCTCTAAACTCCTTGATTTTCTCAATTACATCTTCACCAATGTAATAATTAGCATCCATACAGAGTTTTTTTACAACTGGGATTACCTCTGATACACTAATTTCTCTCATAATATACTCCTTTCGTATGTATAGGGTCACAGAACCCAAATTTCCTGTTAAAAGACAAAAATTGATAAAGAAGATATTTAGACGCGAACTTGCAGACGCGAACCTATACGAACTATGCGAACTTTTTTATATAAATTGAATTTTTGCGATGAGTTCGTGTTTAATTCCTCACTTTATCAGGCACATCTTTTTTACAAGAATATTACCAATAGAATTGAGTCAACAATATTTCAGAAAGAACATTTAAGGTACAATACGAGTTCCCATTGCATCCTTTTTACCAGGTGAGTTATCATACACTTCTACAACATTATACACTACAGCAATGAAGTCCGTGGAGAACTCACCGTGAAAATAACTATGAATTAAATTCGCATATTTGACTATATCTTTCTCATAATCAGTCAAATTCGGATTATCAGGATGAATCAGTTGCACAATTGTTTTTAGTTTATAACTTGGAATATCTAAAAAAACGATTACTGATACAGGATTCAAAATTTGATTAAGGAATGTTTGAGTAACAAATTCATGGGTTGTATATAATTCCAAAGATAGTTGTTTACTCATATCAAAGATATTTTCAGCATTATTATACAAATATGTTAAAGTATCTAATTTGGCTGGAAAAGGATTATTTTTAGTTGCTTCTAACATCTGTATAATTTGTTTAATCTTCTCTTTTTTCGGTATGAACCCAATTCCTTTGACAGCATTGTTAAGTTTGAACTGTGAATCCTTTCTCTTTGCTCCATAAGTAGCGACCATACCACTATGAGGTCCTGATAATTCAGGTGCTTGATGATTACGAAATCTTGTCATAGTTTCTAATCGTTTTGCAATATTCCACTTTATAAATTTTTCAGGAAGATTAGAAATTTTATATTCCTGCCATACATTATCAACCTCTGCTCGGATAATGCCTTCATCTAATCTTGATATATCAATATTCTGCTGAACAAAATATCCATCTTTCCAGCAAGATAATTCTTTAGCATCGTATCTTTTATCAATATCAAGCTTTGTGCAGAACATAGCCACTCCCATTATAATTGTTAATAATAGGTAAGTCCTTACTCTTTTCATAATTACACCTCTTTCTTTTTTATTAAATTATTTCACTCGCCTGTCAATCAGTGGTCCAAACAACCAACAATCTTTTACTATATTTATGGGTCAAATTTATTTTATCATTTGTTTTCTTGTTAGCCACAAAATTACACGAAAAAACACAAAAAGATATTAGCCATTGGATTTCTTTAGCCACGAAGAACACGAAGAAACACGAATAAATTTTTAACAAAATATTCCTATTTGATAGCATCAGCGTTCTCTTCTTGTTTTCTTGTTAGCCACGAAGAACACGAAGAAACACGAAGAAATTTTTAACAAAATA
>Ga0164318_10006446_pt1 | contig 11350 bp, 10 predicted proteins | sample GuaBasSedimGuay9_FD_113734 | JGI IMG/M metagenome (GOLD analysis project Ga0164318, IMG submission 113734) | Subseafloor sediment microbial communities from Guaymas Basin, Gulf of California, Mexico - Guay9, Core 4571-4, 0-3 cm | ecosystem: Environmental > Aquatic > Marine > Hydrothermal vents... | reverse complement strand
TCTTTCAGCGTAACCTCGGTGCGATCGTCCTGCACCTCCTCAACGACTTCTTTCTCGGCGTAAATTGTGACCTGACCAGTCTCCATGTCCATCTTTGCCACTACACGCTGCGCGCTCGATGCTCTAACCGATCGCCGATAAGCAGAAGCCATAGCATCTTCTAATGCTTCTAAAATAATTTCCTCTGGTAAACCTTTAGCATTAATTACTTGTTTAAACGCTAGCGCAAATTCGCTTTTCATTGCTCTTTCTCCAAATTATCTCTTTAATTAAAATGAGCAGTCCAATTTCAGACAAGAAAAAAAGTGGGGGTTACCCACTTTCCGTTGCCGTCAGTATTGCTACCGCCCTCTACTGAGCAATTCTAGCACGGAATCAATCAAGTGACAAGAAGACTGCTCGCCAAAAAATACCAATTCATCTCATACTGTATTCGCATCTTTTGACTCTGCCAAGTTTATGGTAAGCTTAGGCATTGAAATAAGAAAAAGAGTACTCCAAGCTTATGACAAAAAAACATACAAACGTTATCTCAATATCACCTGAAATTCAAGTTGGCGGAAAAGACATCATCTTTATAGCCGGCCCATGTGCCGTAGAAAGCTACGAGCAAATGCAAGCCGCGGCACCGGCTATGCGCAAAGCCGGCCTAAACGTCATGCGCGGGGGAGCATTCAAACCTCGCACTTCGCCACACACGTTCCAAGGGCTGGGAAAAGAAGGCCTGAAAATTATGCGGCAAGTAGCCAATGAGTTCGGATTATTGGTCATCTCTGAAGCCCTAGGCGTGGAGCACGTTCCCCTGCTAGCCGAGTACGCCGACATCATTCAAATTGGCAGCCGGAACATGCAGCATTACCCTCTCTTGTGGGCAGTGGGAGAAACCGAGAAGCCTGTCATGCTCAAACGCGGATTCATGTCCACCGTTGGGGAATGGCTTTTGGCCGCGGAGCATATCACCACGCGGGGTAACGAGAACATCATCCTCTGCGAGCGTGGAATCCGCACCTTTGGCGATTCCATTCAAAACACGCTAGACGTCAACGCTATCGCCTATCTCAAAAAAAACAGCCCGTTCCCCGTCATTGCCGACCCCAGCCACGGGACCGGACGCTCCGAGTTGGTGCTGCCAGTTGCCAAAGCCGCCCTCGCCGCTGGCGCAGATGGTCTAATAATTGAATTCCATCCCCAGCCCGCCGAAGCCCTCTCCGATAAGGAGCAAGCAGTAGCTTTGAGCGAGCTGCCGAGATTTGTGGAAGAAATTAGAGAGTTGGCTGGCTTGTTTGGACGGGGGGTTATTTAAGGGCTTGGAAAATTGGGGGATGAGGCAATGCGGGGAGAAATTGCCTTTTCTGCTCCCATTGGTTCCTTTGCCCTCTTTGGCTTATCACTCTTTCTGCTCGCTCTTTGCACTTCCTAACTCGAATCTCGTCCGTCTGCACAAAATCCACACATCTTCTTCACAAGTTCTTCATATTTGCGGCGTAAACTGTGCCCAGAACAGAACACTATTGTGATTTATTAGTTAAAAGGAGCTAAGTATGAAAAAGAGAAAGAAAAAATCTTCTAAAACTTTATGGGGCATTTTGATATTGCTGCTTTTAGCGGCAGCAGGGAGCGGGTACGGATATTACCAGTATTTTTATTTGCCCGCCCAACAAGTTATAGAAGAAGCTCCTTCTTATCAAACCGCAAAAGCCATTACAGGCAATATTATATTAATTGCCAGCGGAACTGGGACTTTGATTCCATCCACCGAGGTTGAATTGGGCTTTGAGAGCGGGGGAACGCTATCCACGGTCTCGGTAGAAGTTGGAAGTGAGGTTGAAGTTGGAGAGGTTTTGGCTGAGCTAGATGACACTGATCTACAAGAGCAACTTATTCAATCCCAACGCAATTTACGCGAGTTAACTTCACCTATGGTTATCGCTGCTGCCGAACAAGAATTCGCTCAAGCGCAAATTGACTTAATAGAAACAGAAGATGACCTCGAATTTTTGATAAGCCCTGCTGTTTATAAATATGAAAAACGTCTGGTTGAAGCAGAAGAGGCTCTCAAAGAAGCCCAAGAGACCGCCGAAACATCACCCTCTGAGGAAAACGACCAAAAAGTGACTGAAGCTGAGGTGTTCCTAGAGGAAACCAAAGCCAGGCTAGCAGCCAATCTGATATATTATGAAGAAACTTATCTCCCTGACTATTTCACTTATACCTACCGAGACGAAGATACTCGAGTATGGGTAGAAGAAATTGACGCCCCCACAGAGGCAGAGATTGCTCTTGCCCGCGCGGGATTGGCCGCCGCTGAGGCTAATCTGGTTGAAGCTCAAAACCTGCTAACCGCACTGAAAGGGGGAAAAATCCCCGAAGACGCCACTGGCAGCCAATTGTTTCAATTAGAGCAAGCTCAACTTGAGATACAAAACATCCAAGACGCCATAGAGGCCACACAACTCATCACGCCGATCGCGGGAACTGTGACCGCGCTCAATGCTCAGGTTACCGAGACCGTGACTCAAAATTCCATAATCACTATTGCCCAGCTAACTCCTCACACGCTAGAAGTGTATTTTGATGAAAGCGATTGGGGAAAAATCCAGGTCGGCTACGAAGTTGAAGTCATCTTTGACGCCTTGCCGGAGAAAACTTTCATCGGGCAAGTAGTACACGTTGACCCATCTCTATCAACTGAGCAAAACACAACTGTAGTGAGCGGTTTGGTAGAGTTAGACATATCTACCACGGGCTGGAACAATTTACCGCTCAATTCCGCTGCCGCGGTAGATGTCATTGGTGGACGCGCAGAAGGCGTGATTATCATTCCAGTGGAGGCTTTGCGCGAAATTTCAGACGGAGAATACGCGGTCTTTGTACTCGAAAACGGAGAGCCTCGGATGCGCATGGTAGAAGTCGGTCTCCAAGATTTACTCTACGCAGAAATAACGTCTGGCCTTGAGATAGGCGATGTAGTCACAACCGGTCAGGTGGAGACAAAATAATGAACACCCGCACAATTATAGAAACCACTAATCTCAAAAAAATATACGGCATGGGAGAGGTCAGCGTAGCCGCCCTAGACGGGGTCAGCGTCAATGTTCGTGAGGGCGAGTTTCTAGCCATCATGGGACCGTCTGGCTCGGGGAAAAGCACGCTCATGAATATTCTGGGATGCTTGTCGCGCCCCACATCCGGGGAATACGTCCTAGATGGCGAAAACGTGAGCAACTTGAACAAGGTTCAACGAGCCATCATCCGCAATCAAAAATTGGGATACGTTTTTCAATCGTATAATTTGCTTCCCCGTACCACTGCTCTTCAAAATGTTATGCTGCCTTTGTTTTATGACCGCACGAACTACCTTTCCACGGAAGAGCAAGAAGAAAAAGCCTACAAAGTCTTGGAATCAGTTGGCTTAGGCGATCGCATATACCACGAACCTCAAGAGCTATCAGGCGGACAGCAACAACGAGTAGCCATCGCCCGGGCTTTGGTAAACGATCCGGTCTTGGTCATGGCCGATGAGCCAACAGGCAACCTAGACAGCAAATCTGGCGCGGAGATCATGAAACTAATCCGAGATCTTAACGAAAATGGAACCACAATTGTTATGGTCACCCACGACCCAGCCATCGCCGCCTACACCCATAGGACAATTCACTTGCTTGACGGATTGGTCGAGAAGGAAATCCATAACGGCACAGAAAAGAAGGCTAAAAAATGAGACCCTCTAAACTAATTAAAATTGCCTGGGGCGCGCTCTTAAAAAATAAAATACGCTCCCTGCTAACCATGTTGGGTATCATCATTGGCGTGGCCGCGGTGATAATTATGATCGCCATCAGCGCGGGGACAGAGGCTACCATCAAGGATAACATCACCAGTCTAGGCTCTAACCTAATTTTTGTCACCTCAAGTTTTAGCAAAATGGGGCTAAACGGAAAGGGAAGTGACAGCGGTGGATTGGTGTATGACGATGCCTTTGCCATCGAAGAAGAAATAACGGGTGTCAAGGCCATAGTCGTTGAGCAGGGAACCAGCGAAAGCGTGAGAACAAATCAAGCAACGCTAGATGGCGTTTCCATTCTCGGCACCACAGCTGATTTCCCCTCTGTGCGTGACATGAACGTAGAACAGGGACGTTATTTCAACCAATTAGAAGTTGACAGGACAACCAAAATTGCTGTTTTGGGCCACAGTCTGGCCGAAGAACTCTTTGGCAGCCAAGACCCCATTGGACAAACAGTCACAGTAGGAACTACCCGCCTGACGGTGGTTGGCGTCATGGAAGAAAAAGGTCTTGTCGGAGATGTAGATTATGACGCCCGACTCTACACTCCGCTTACCATTGTCTTGGAAAAGATGATGGACAACCGTTTCGCCCGTTTCATGGGAAACAAAGTGCGCATGATCTACGTAGAGGTTGACAGCGAAACCGTAAACGCTGAAAACGGCAAAACTCTTGACGATGTCATCTTCCAAATTCAGCTTTTGCTTGCCAAGCGTCACGAAGTTTCTTTAGAGGAAGCGGATTTTAACGTCACCACCCAGCAAGACATCATCGGCGCTCAAGAATCCACCACAGCGGCATTTCGATCCCTGTTGGCTTGGGTAGCGGGTGTCTCGCTCATTGTGGGCGGGATCGGGATCATGAACATCATGCTCGTCAGCGTCACCGAGCGCACACGGGAGATAGGCATCCGCCAATCGGTGGGAGCGACTCCGAGCGATATCCGCTGGCAATTTCTGGCGGAAGCCCTGTTATTGAGCCTTGTCGGCGGCCTGTTGGGAATGGCAGCGGGCATAGCCGGTTCGTGGATTTTCGGTGAAGCAAGCGGGATGCGGACCGTCATCGTCCCCAGCTCCATCTTCCTGGCCTTTGGCTCTGCGGCAACCATCGGTGCGTTCTTCGGCTTTTATCCAGCTAACAAAGCCGCTAAACTAGACCCCATTGACGCTCTAAGATATGAGTAATATTGCAAGACTTCCGAAGTTTTGAAAACTTCGAAAGTCTCAACAAAAAGGAAAACAAACATGAAAAACAAATTATGGATATTAACCCTAATAATTGTAACTATCGCCCTGGCGGGATGCCAAAGCGAAAGCACCCCAGAACCTGAAACCGCAACGCTGAACCAATCCTACGCGGAGGACGCTCTCCCTATAGAAACCCAACTAATAGTAGGAACAATCAACCTCGAAGAAACTGATTTAGCCATAGATGCCGAGATGGCCGAAAAATTACTTCCTCTTTGGAAGATGTACAAAAGCTTAGTAGAAAGCGATACTACTGCAGAAGCCGAAATAACAGCCCTGATTGGTCAAATCCAAGATACTATGACCACTGAGCAAATTGAAGCCATTGCGGCCATGGAACTTACCAAGGAAAATATGCCCGCCCTTAACCAGAAAATGGGGCGAGGGTCCGAGGAAGCTAACAATGGGAAAAGCGGTTTTGGTGGAGTGCCAGGAGGAATGCCGGGAACTGGCGGCGGCGGGGCAGGCAAAGGCGACATGACCCCAGAGCAAATAGCAACCGCCCAAGCCACACGGGCAGAAATGGGCGGCGGAATGCGCAATATGTTCAACGCTAAATTGGTAGAAGGCCTTATTTCGATTTTGGAAGGGAAAATGGAGTGATTGGGGTCTTGGAAAACTGCTGGTGAGGCGACAAGGCGAAACGGGGAGAAATCGTCTCCTCTGGCTCCTTGGTCTCCCTTAGCTCCTAACTTGCAGCTTCTCCCTCGCCCAGCAACTCGCTCAAAAGTGCTTCTTCTTCCTCTTCTGAAGTCACGGCCCCATCCAGCCAGGCACTGCGCAAGGCGATTAGGATTTGGGCATAGCGCGGGCCGGGAGGCAATCCCCGCTCTTGAAGGTCGTGGCCGGTGGTGCGTGCCGCTACGTGCCGCCATTTAGCGGCATATTCCAAGAGAATGCTTTTACCCCGCGCGTCTTCTACAGTGAGGTAAACGGCATAAACGGCTAGAATTGGCACACGCCAAAGACGAGCGGTGATAACGCTGGGCGGGGATTCTCTCAATTGCGGCAAGTCCCGCTGCAGTTGGCAAGCCGCTTCAATGATAACCGCTAAATTGATGTTCAACTTAAGGGCTTTGATAGCGTCAGAGGGGTCAATCACGCGCATAAGCCACAGGGAATAGATTAACGCCCGCCGGAGCGGCATCCCCTCGAACTCCAGTTTTAAACCCCACGCTGCGGGCGGAGCTGCCTGAGGGATGCCTTCCACCTGGCGGGTAAGGACATCGTCCCACAAAAGAGACGCGCAAATGGCCTCTAACACGCCCAAGCTGTGTAAACGCTCCATCATCTGGGTGGCCTTTTCCTCCTCGAAAATGCGATTAAATTCATGCCGAATGCGGTCACCCGAAACGCGGTCGATGAGCGGACGCGCCTCCAGCAATAATTGTTGGGTGCGGTTGCCAATTGCGAAACCATACCGCTGCTCGTAACGCACGGCACGCAGCATCCGTGTGGGGTCATCTACAAAAGAGAGCGAGTGCAAAACCCGCACAAGGCCTTGTTTAAGGTCATTCAGACCGCCCCAATAATCGTAAAGCTCACCATAATGACGGCCATCTAGGCGCAGAGCAAGGGTGTTAATGGTGAAATCGCGCCTATGAAGGTCAAGTTTGATGCTCCCGCTTTTCACGGTGGGGAGGGCTGTGGGATGGGTATAGAACTCAGTACGGGCGGTGATGAAATCGAGCGTGGCGGGGAGGGTTTTGACCTCCGCCGGGGAAATGTGGAGCGTGTCAAGGTTGGCCTTGTCCAGAAACCATTTCGCCGTCCCGAAGCGTCCATGCGTGGTGACGCGCCCTCTGAACCTCTTTTGAACTATTTTAGCCAAAGCAATGGCGTCCCCTTCAACAACCAGGTCAAAGTCTAAGCTGGGATAATCTAAGAGGAGGTCACGCACAAACCCGCCCACAATGTAAAGGGCATCTTGGCGAGTTTGGGCCAGTTCAGCAATGGTTGTGAGCAGTTTTAGGCGAGCTGGTGGCAGCTTGGCCTCTAGTCGGGGAGCCAAATTTTGGCGTCCGGGCGCTGGGGCGCTGGGGGTGAGGATTTTTAGCAAATCGGTGCGGGTGACAATGCCAATTATGTGCCCATTTTGCGGGTCAACCACCGGGATTTGTCCCCAGCCGGTATCGGTCATCACGTTTTGGATCTTCTCAATAGGGTCTGCGGGATAAACGCTAACATCACCAGCTTCCATCAAACTTTTAGCGGTGAGGTTGAGCTTGTGCGTCCGGGCGCGGTCTACGGCGCGGCGAGTGAGCAAGCCAACGATTTGCCCCTCCTCAACGACAGGGTAGCCTTCGTAGCCATATTGGATCATCAAGCCCTCCGCTTCTTCTACCGAGGTGGAAGGCAAGAGAGTTTGCGGCCCACGCGACATGATTTGCCCGGCGGTGATGGCCGGTTGAACGTGGCTATCAAGAGCTTGGAGCAGCTTTGAATAAATATCTCCTATTTCTTCATCTCTAATAAGGGCAGCGGCGGCGCGGGGGTGTCCCCCGCCGTTGAAGAGTCTGGCAACAGCCGAGACATCAATATGGTCATCGGTAGAGCGGGCAATCAATTGAACGCCTCCCCCGGTAGAAAGCAGCAAAAACAGCGCGTCAGGGTCTAGCAGGTCGCATAATTTGTGCGCCAGGGTAGAGAGTTCCGCTTCAGTCTCACGGGCATCTGCCTGGGCTATGAGAATGCTGTGCCCATGAATAACATGGCTCTCGACCTGGGAGCTTAAAAATTCGTAAATCTCTTGCTGCTCAAGCGAGAGAGGAAGATTAACGTAATCGGCGACTATGGCCATGCTAGCCGCTTGCTCTAGCAAATAACCGGCGGCGTAGATGTCTCGGGGCGTGGTGCGGGTATAGGTCAATGAGCCGGTATCTTCGTAGATTCCCAGAAGCAGCAGTGTGGCCTGAATGGGAGTAAGCGGCAGATCACGTTTTTGGATGGCCTCCACGAAGATGGTGGTGTTGGCTCCTAACTTCTCTAGCGCAATTGACCAATCAGCGGGAACGTCTGAGCGGCGGGAGTGATGGTCAATGACGTTCACTTTTGTCGCGGGCGACATGCCCTTAACGCTGGTCAACGATTGGGTGTCCACGAGACACACAGACTCAACCGGCTCTCCGGTCAAGTCGCGGGGGTCTACAAAAGGCAGCTCCACACCGTAGAGAGTGAGAAAAGCCCGTACATTGCGGTTAACCCGCCGGGGCAAGACCGGAACCAGGTTTTCATCCAGTAAATAAGCTCCCAGCAAGGATGCTATGCCGTCAAAATCGGTTTGTTCGTGAGTGAGAATAATGTTCATGGGAAAAGGGGGGTGAAGGGTATGAGGGGTGTGAGGTGGCAATGAGGAAATAAAGAAAGAAAAGTAACTACCAAACCAAGCAACTACCTAACTAAACTCTCCCCATTGTACCAAGTGACAGCCCAGTTGGGGAAAAACTTGCTATAATGTTCGGCATGGATATACAAGAACTTACACAACGCATGCACAATTTTGTACGCAACAAGGGCTGGTATGAAGAAAATACCCCGCGCCCGCAAACTCCGCGTAATTTGGCTATCTCGCTAAGCTTGGAGGCCGCCGAAGTCCTGGAACACTTTCAATGGACGAATGAGGCAAAAGATCACAGCGCCCTGGCGGGAGAATTGGCAGACGTGACCCTATACCTGATACAATTAGCAAGTCTAACAAACATTGATCTAGAAAAAGCTGTCCTAGAGAAATTGAAGCAAAACCGCCACCGAACTTGGCCAGAGGAGTGAGCAATAAGCAATTGATGTGGCAGATTTACGCTTCACGAAGGAGAATGTAATGAGGAAAGAAATTAAGCGGGTGACCGTCTTTGGCGGATCAAAGCCCCAAGCCGGGTCGCCGGCTTACGCGCAGGCCCAAAAGTTGGGCGAATTGCTGGCCTTGGCGGGGTGCACCGTCCTCACGGGCGGCTACATAGGAGCCATGGAAGCTGTCTCGCGCGGGGCAGCTGAGGCCGGCGGGCACGTGATTGGCGTCACCTGCGATGAAATTGAAAGCTGGCGTCCGGTGAGGCCCAATCGGTGGGTACACGAAGAGATGCGCTATCCCACCATTCGGCAACGGCTTTACGCTTTAGTTGATAATTGTGACGCGGCTCTGGCGCTCCCCGGCGGAATCGGCACCCTGGCCGAAATAGCGGTGACGTGGTCTCAACTTCAAATCCAAGCCTTAGAACCCCGTCCGCTCATCGCCATCGGGACTGGATGGAAAAACACCTTTGCCACATTCCACACCGAGTTGGGAGATTATGTGGCAATCAATGACCGGCGATGGCTGCAATTTGCTCCAGATGTAGAAAACGCTATAACTCAACTTAGGAAAATGGGAGATTGGTAGATTGGTAAACTGGTATATTGGTTATGGCCCTAACTAATTTCCCAATTTACCAACCTGCAGATTCCTGATGTACCAATCCCCTATACCCCAACACTAACTATGCCTGCTATCAATCCCGCTCGTCTGAAAATCCGCTGCACGGAAATTGGCGAATATTTCTCAGACCCCCAACAATTTGTCGCTAAATTACACGATCTGCTGAATTTTTACGCGGACCGCATTAGACGTCCGGGTGAAGCAGGTGCGCCCCCGCCCTTGCTCCCCGCTTACCATGTCCCCGCGCCGGTGTTGCGTCACCTAGAACGAGAAATCACGCCCAGGGCCGCACAATATCCCCAAGCAGCCCTTAGCTTAGTCGATGCTCTCTGGGACGAGAAATGGCTGGAACCCCGCCTCTTGGCGGCGGCAATCCTTGGAAACATCCCCCCAGCCTTGCCCGATCCCATCCTGGAGCGTGTTCAAACGTGGGGCGTGGGCTGCAAAGAAGCTCTCTTGCAAAAAGAGCTTTTCACGCGGGGGGTTTCCCAAATTAGGGAGCATCACCAAGAAGAATTTTTGCGCGTAATCGGCGATCTCATGGCAAATTCCAAAAAAGACGCCCAGCGCGGAGGTTTGTACGCCCTCATTCCTCTTTTAGAAGATGAAAATTTTCAAAATTTGCCAGTTGTGTACCACATGTTAAGTACTATGCTAAAGCGCGAAGAAACAGGGTTGCAAAGTGAGATAGTAGCTATTGTTAGCGCGCTCGCCAAACGCTCCGAGCAGGAGACTGTTTTTTTTCTCCAGGAAACGTTGCTCACAGCCGCAGATCCGCGCATCACCAGGGTGGTACGGCGAAGTTTGTCTTTTTTCTCGGAGGAGAATCAGAAACGGTTAAGGGAAAAACTTAGAAAGAAAAGGTTATAAGCTCTTTAGACAGTTTTGGAGACTCAATAAAAAAGCCACATCAAAAAATGATGTGGCTTTTTCTTTTCTAAGGCGAATTAGTTTCAGGCGGATATGGCTTGGTGTTCCTCTCCTTGCTTCGGAAGCCAGCCGTCAATAGTATGGGCAATCTCGCGCCAGGAGGTAAGGGAACGAATAATAGCCACGACCATCAAGCCCCCACCTACCACGCTGCCAGCCACAAGTAAGGCTTTTTTCATTTTAGCCTTCTTTCGGCGTTGGGCCATTTCTGCTTCAAGTCGCTGACGCAAATCGCTCACGAATGCAGAGCGTATCTTTAACGGTTGAAGCGCCGTTTCAAGTTTCAGCTCAATCTTTTTCAAACCATCATTTAAGTGTCGTTGTTTCTCTTCCATTAGAAAATCTCTCCTAATGCAGGATAAGCTACAAGTCCCAATGTTCCCGGCCCAAGATTGGCCGCAATTCCTGTAGATACTTCTTCTATAAAAATATTTTTACAATCCAAAATCTTCTTAACTTTCTCTGCGAACTCGCTGGCCGCTATAACGTCATGAGCATGCATGACTGCGGCGTTGAGAGGCTGGTGACCTATCCTTTCATGCACTTCTTGGATAACATACTCCAAAGAGGTCTTTCGTGTTCGAACTTTGGCAATAATATCTAGCATACCTTCGTTGAGAGCAATAATGGGTTTTACTCGCAGTAAAGAGGCCGCTATAACTTGCACCTTCCGTACGCGTCCGCTTTTCTGGGCAAACGTCAAAGTATCAAGGGCGAAAATGACTTCATTGTTATCTCGGATTTCCTCTAATCGTTCAATGATTTCTTCTACAGAAGTACCTTGTCGCTCCATGATTCGGGCTTCGCAAGCCATATAACCTTCTACTGCCGCGCCTGTTAAAGAATCAAAAGGGATCACGTCAAAGGGAGCATTTTTCAGCTCTGCAGCGGCCAATAGAGCAGAATTGTATGTGCCTGAAAGCTTGCTGGTAATATGAATGGAAAGCACAACATCGCCTGGTTCTGCAATCTGAC
>Ga0164318_10006444_pt1 | contig 11351 bp, 6 predicted proteins | sample GuaBasSedimGuay9_FD_113734 | JGI IMG/M metagenome (GOLD analysis project Ga0164318, IMG submission 113734) | Subseafloor sediment microbial communities from Guaymas Basin, Gulf of California, Mexico - Guay9, Core 4571-4, 0-3 cm | ecosystem: Environmental > Aquatic > Marine > Hydrothermal vents >... | reverse complement strand
TGGTGGACAGAGCATGAAAAAGATATTTTTATTGAACTGCCAAATGGATTAGATGCCGTCACCATTCAAACCGTTTTTAAAGCTAAAGGCTTACAATATCCGGTAGTAATTTTTCCTATTACAGATAAAAGTATCAGAACAAAGGCCGGTGGCGATAGAAGTTGGCTAAATCCGGGAGTTGAAAAAATAGATAAATTAAAATCGTTTCCTTTCTCTTTGAGTTCTTTAAAAGAAACATCACTATCGTTGGCCTATGAAGAAGAACAAACAAATCAGAAACTCGATAATATTAACCTTTTATATGTGGCTTTAACTCGTGCAAAGCATCGCCTATTTATTTTGGCTAATAAGCATAAAGCCGTGAAAAGTAAAAAAGCAGCAGAAAATATTTATAATAGTTTTAAGCCTTCTGCTATGTTTGGCGAATATTTGTCTGATAAAGATAGATTTATGCTGGAAGAAGGATTTTATCGCTTTGGCGAAAATCTTCATTTCCCCGAATCGGAATTAATTAAAGATTCTGATTTTTATTATTTAGAGAAGTTTAATGGTGCGTCTTGGCGTAATTACCTTAATTTATCTAATTCGTCAAAATTTACCGATTTAGAAAAAGAGTATTCAAGTCAGATTTGGGGTGTTTATGTACACGAAGTTATGGCGGATATTCAGAATATTACCGATGTGCCTAAGGCTTTAAATAGAGCTTTATATGCAGGACTTATTAAGCCGGAGGATAAAATAAAGATTGGCGATTATATCAATCAGATTATTAGTCACCCTGTTTTAGGCCAATTTTATAAGCAAAACTTAAAAGTGGTTAATGAAGCCGATATTATTGATTCTTTTGGACAGTTGTATCGTCCTGATCGCCTAGTGTTCTTAAATAATAAAACAGTTGTTATTGATTATAAAACGGGAAAGGCAAGCGAAAAACACAAAAAGCAAATACGTGAATATGCCGAATTATTAGCTTTGATGAATTATCCTGAACCTGAAAGTTATTTAGTTTATTTACAGGAAAATATAGGGCTTGTTAAGGTTTAAAAAAGCAGGTTAAATAGGCTTTCAATTTTCTCTTATCTAAAATGCAACTTTCTTTATTCTGAAAGCTAGCTCATTTTGTAGGGTGGAGCTATATATCTAATTTCTTTTAAATAAATTTATCAATAACTGTATTCTATAGAAATGATTAAAGGCCTAAACTAAACTCCATTTTTTTTACCATCTTTGTTGGTATAAACACCATTATCATGTTAAAACCGCTACAATCTTTTTTATTATTGATTATCGCGCTAAGCATATTTTCTTGCACACGAGAAAAATCAAAAAAAATTACCTCTTATGTTAATCCATTTATTGGAACCGGTGGTCATGGTCACACTTATCCTGGAGCCACTTTACCTTTTGGGATGGTACAGCTGAGTCCGGATACTCGCATTAACAGCTGGGATGGTTGTTCTGGTTACCATTTTTCCGATTCTACTATTTTGGGATTTAGTCATACTCATTTAAGTGGCACCGGTGTTGGTGATTATGGCGATATTAGGCTAATGCCAACGATTGGTAAGCTACAAACCTATCCCGGAAATTCCTCAAGAACAGAGCCGGGTTATCGGTCTGCTTTTTCTCATGCTACTGAAATTGCTTTTCCCGGATTCTATAAAGTGAATCTTGAAGATTATAAAATTGATGTAGAATTAACTTGTACTGAAAGAGTAGGTTTCCATAAATATATTTTTCCAAAAAGCGATTCGGCTCATATTATTATCGACCTGACGGAAGCTGTTGTAACAGAGAAAATTTTGGATATAGAAATTAGTATTGAAAACGACTCTACAATTAGCGGAAAAAGGCAGAGTCAAGGTTGGGCTGCCAATCAATATATTTATTTTGTTGCTCAATTTTCAAAACCTTTCCAATCTTTTGGAATTACAAAATCAGGAAAGTTAATCCCTAATCTTAAAACGGCGGAAGCATTGGATTTAAAAGCTTGGGTTGATTTTAAAACTGAAGAAACTGAAGAAATTTTTGTTAAAGTAGGAATTTCTGCTGTCGATATTGAAGGCGCTCGGAAAAACCTTGAAGCTGAGATTCCTCATTGGAATTTTGAAGAGATAAAGCAAGCTGCTGCTGAGAAATGGGAGCAGGAATTAGCTAAGATAAAAGTTGAAGGACAGAATAAAACGGATAAACATATTTTTTACACTGCATTATATCACAGCTTATTAGCACCAAATATATATTCCGATATAGATGGGAGATATCGCGGCCACGACCAAAAAATACATCAAGCCAATCATAATATTTATACTGTCTTTTCGCTTTGGGATACCTTTAGAACAGAACATCCACTGTTAAGTATTATCGACCAAAAGCGCACCAACGATATGATTAAAAGTATGCTTTTGATGTATGAACAAGGGGGCTTGTTACCTGTTTGGGAATTGGCAGCTAATGAAACTAATTGTATGATTGGCTATCATGCTGTTCCGGTGATTGCAGATGCCATTCTAAAGAATATTGGTGATTTTGATAAAGAGTTGGCTTTTGAAGCAATGCTAAAGAGTGCAAAAATGGATTTATTCGGACTGAAAAATTATATGGAGCTAGGATATGTTAAAGCCGATGAAGAAAGCGAAAGCGTTTCTAAAACATTAGAATATGCATATGATGATTGGTGTATTTCACAAATTGCCAAATATTTGAATGATAGCCTCAATGAGAATTATTTTAGAGAAAGAGCTCAAAACTATCAAAATGTATTCGATCCTTCAATAGGTTTTATGCGTGCTCGTATTAATGGTGGTTGGCAACAACCATTTTCTCCTACTGAAGTTAACTTTCATTTTACAGAAGCTAATTCTTGGCAATACAGTTTGTTTGTTCCTCAAGATATAAATCGTTTAATAGATTTGTTAGGTGGTGATAATGCCTTTGATAAAAAACTAGATGAATTATTTACTACCAACGAAGAATTATCAGGCCGACATCAATCTGATATTACAGGATTAATAGGACAATATGCACATGGCAATGAACCTAGTCATCATATGGCTTATTTATATAATTTCATTGGAAAACCCGGTAAAACACAAAAACTCATTCATCAAATTAAAACAGAGTTATATTCCAATAAACCCAATGGATTAAGTGGAAACGAAGATTGTGGTCAGATGTCGGCTTGGTATGTAATGAGTGCGTTGGGTTTTTATCCCGTCACTCCGGCATCTAACACCTATGTTGTTGGAACTCCAACTTTTGAAAAAGCTACACTCAATTTAGAGAATGGAAAAGAATTTATTATTTCTGCTAAAGGAGCTTCCAAGACGAGTTACTTTATTCAAAAGGCTCAACTCAATGGAGTAAATTATCCAAAATCTTATATCTCGCATAGCGATATAATGCAAGGTGGCGAATTAGATTTTTCGATAAGCAATAATCTCAATTTGGAATGGGGAAGGGTCTTAGAAAACAGACCGTTTCAAGAAATTAAGAAAAATAATATTTGTCCAGCTCCATATATTTTGTCAGCATCATCGACTTTTAGAAAAAGTATGACTATTGAAATGGGGAATTTATATCCAAAGGCAGAAATATATTATTCGCTCGATGGATCAACACCAACAAGAGAGTCTATTAAATATTCAGGCTCATTTAAAATTAATAAATCAAGTCATTTTAAAATTGTTGCTTTTTATCCTAATTTTGGGTTTAGTAAAATTATTGATGCCGATTTTCACAAAGTAGAAGGGAATGCAACTATCTCATTGGTAAATAAATACAGCAAATTATATGCTGCCGGAGGAGATTTTGCACTTATCGATCATATTAGAGGAAATACTAATTTTAAGACAGGTGTCTGGCAAGGATTTTATGGTGTTGATTTAGATGCTGTTCTTGATTTGGGGGAAATCCAAATCGTTAAACAGCTTGAATTGGGCTGTATTCAAGATGCTTATTCTTGGATTTTTATGCCACAAGAAGTACGTTTTTACACATCCTTAAATGGTATTGATTGGAAACTTGCCGGTATAATTCCTAATGATGTTGACGAAAAGCAATACGGCGGTATTATAAAAAAATTCAAAATAAATATAGTTCCATATCAAAAAGTACGTTTTATAAGAGTCTTAGCTAAGAATAGAGGAAACTGTCCGGACTGGCATGTAGGAGCAGGAAATAAAAGTTGGATTTTTGCCGATGAAATAACAATAAAATAATCTAATTCGCAACAGTCTGTAAATTGAACAATTCTAACTTTATTGATTAGCCAAATGTCCTTTCCATCCGTAATATGCTAAATAAACATAGCTAAGCATAGGAACAAAAAATGACAATTGTACGCCAACAACATCAGCAGCAGCTCCTTGAATAGGTGGAATAATAGCACCACCAACAATAAACATAACTAAAATAGAAGAACCCTGACTGGTATAATCGCCAAGTCCTTTAATTGCCAATGTGAAAATATTCGACCACATTATTGAATTAAAAATTCCTATTCCAAGAATGGCCCACATTGCCCATACGCTACTTCCGAAAATACCTATAAGAAGAAGTGCAATTGGAATCATAGCAAAAATTGCTAAAGTTCTTCCGGCTAATGAACGACCAATAATAAAAGCCAAATAATTAAGAAATAAGAATATAAAATACGGTATTATTTGTTCGAAATTAATGTTCGTTTTAAGGTAAACAGCCAGATAAACAATGCTAAATGCTAAAAATGACACTATCAACATAGAGACTAACTTATTCTTTTTATTCATCTGACTAAGAGAAATAGCCCCCAAAAAACGACCTATCATTGCTCCGCCCCAATAAAATGCTACAAAGGGACTGGCTTGTGCTGTACTTAATCCCGCAATTTTTTCTAATCCCAAAAAACTAATTAAAAAACTTCCGATAGCAACTTCTGCACCTACGTAAAGAAAAATCGCGAGAGCGCCAAACCTCAATTGTCTGAATTTCAGAGCCCCTGCGCCTTTGGTCACAGCTGTTGTATTCACAAATCGAGGAAGTTTAGCTCCTTTTATCATTATAGCCAAAAGCAAAAGCATAGCAGTTAATACCAAATAAGGAATTACAACTGAATCGGCTCCGTTTTCCACATTCTTAAAATATTCGAATATAAAATAGCCACCTAAAATAGGACCAATAGTTGTTCCGAAAGAATTGAAACCTTGTGATAAATTTAAACGAGAAGATGCACTCTCCTGCGAACCTAATATGGCTACATAGGGGTTTGCTGCAATTTGTAACATGGCAAAACCAAGTCCCAAAATAAATAGAGCCGTTAAGAAAAAGCCATATATCTGAAAATGTGCTGCCGGATAAAATAATATTGTTCCTAAAGCTGACATCAATAACCCAATGATAATACCGTTTTTATAACCTATTTTACTAATCGGGTCTCCCGAAAACATTGAAATAAGAAAATATCCAAAACCGCCTATAAAGTAAGCGCCAAAAAATGCAAATTGTATAAGCATTGCTTCCAAATAGCTTAGTTCAAAAACAGCTTTGAGATGAGGAATGAGAATATCGTTTAAAACGGTAATAAATCCCCACATAAAAAAAAGGGACGTCAGTAAAATAAGAGAAGACCGACTTGTTTTTGAACTTGTAGTAGTCATTATATCTTTTTAGTTTTTTGTGCTGACAAAAATAAACATAATAGATGAAGAAATTTTTTACGATGCTTTTTATCGGAAATTATTAATTTTGCCGCAAATATAAAATTATGTCTTCAAAAACAAAGTATACTTTACTCTGGATTTTTGCTGTTATTTTCACATTAAGTGCTGCTGTTTATCAGCGTGCAACCGGTCCAACTTACCCAAAAAAAGCAGAAGTTGAACTTAATGGTGAAACTTACAAATTCAAACTACTTACTACACAAGGTGGGGAATCTGATGCTCCAATAAATCTTAAGCTACCTTCGGATGTTAAAGGTATGGTTAAATATCGCCATTATAGAAGTAAAGAAGATTGGAAGATGCTGGAAATGAAATATAATGGAGAATGTTTAAATGCATTTTTACCTAACCAACCACCGGCAGGAAAGTTAGAATATACTGTTTCTCTTGAATATAAAGGTAAGCATTATAATCTAAGCGAAGAGCCTGTTGTTATTCGATTTAAGGGAGCTGTTCCCGGCTTTATTCTTGTTCCTCATATAATATTAATGTTTTTGGCTATGCTTTATTCTACTCGTACAGGTATTGAAGCATTAGTAAACGGAAAACGAACATACCTATACACTACTATTACACTAATTACTCTTGGTATTGGTGGTATGATTTTAGGCCCAATAGTTCAGTTGTATGCATTTGGAGATTTGTGGACAGGCTGGCCTTTTGGTGGCGACTGGACAGATAATAAAACTCTTTTTGCTTTTATCTTTTGGCTAATTGCTTTCTTTGTTTTACGCAAAAACAAAAATAACCGTTTGTGGCCAATAATAGCTTTTATTGTTTTACTCAGTATATATATGATTCCGCATTCTATGGGAGGTTCAGAACTAGATTATGAAACAGGAGCTGTAACAACGGGAATTAAAAAATAAATCGCTAATAATAAGAGCGTAATAGGCTGTATATCTATATATTATAAAATGTATTATAAGGGCATGATAATTTCATAAATAATTTTAAAAAAGGGTTGTTTTTTCAAGAAATAATCACGTATTTTGCAGTCCGTTTTTCAGGAATAAGAATTTAAATTAAAGAAAGATGTCAAGAATTTGCGAAATAACAGGAAAAAAGGTGATCTCAGGAAACAATGTTTCTCACTCTCACGCTAAAACTAGAAGAAAGTTTTATCCTAATCTACATACAAAGAAATTTTTTATCCCGGAAGAGGATAGATTTATAACTTTAAAAGTATCTGCTAAAGGTATGCGTATAATAAGCAAAAAAGGTATCTCAATTGCTTTAAAAGATGCAAAAGAAGCTGGCTTTTATACTGCCAAATAAGTTGTAAAAATATTTTAAAAGATGCTGTTTGATTTCAAACAGCATTTTTTTTGCCTAAATTTTTCTTTTTACAAAGAATATTAATCAGTAAATGGCGTTTTAAAAAATAAGTATATTTGCTTCACAGTCAGGAAAAATGCTAACAGAACTACTCTACCAAACACTTTCTAATATAAAAAAGTCATTATTTCCAATCGGCTTTGCTCTTTTTGTCATTAGTAGTTCCTTTGCTCAACAATCTCAAACAGCCCTTGTTTATGGTAATATAACCGATGAAAATGGGCTGGCTGTCCCCCTCACTAATATTTTAATCCTAAATGAAAAAGGAGGTAATGTTTCTGATGGAAATGGAAATTACCAACTGACTATTCCGGCTAATAAATTACTAACAATTCAATTTTCTTTTATTGGATTTCAGACTGAAGAGGTAAAGGTACAGCTTAAAGCAGGACAAAAACGCAATCTGAATATAACTCTTTTTCAGGCTACTAAGCAATTAGCCGATGTAATAGTAGAAGATAAAGAAATTAGGAAAACTACTCTTACTCGTATCGATCCTCAAGCAGTTCAGGTAATATCAGGTGTTAGCGGCAATGTAGAGTCTTTAATAAAAACACTACCCGGCGTATCATCAAATAATGAGCTAAGCTCTCAATATTCTGTGCGCGGAGGTAGTTTTGACGAGAATCTTATTTATGTAAATGGCATAGAAATTTATCGTCCACTTTTAACCCGTTCAGGGGAGCAGGAGGGACTTAGCTTTATAAATTCCGATTTGGTATCTTCTATACTTTTTTCGGCAGGTGGATTTGAAGCAAAATACGGAGATAAAATGGCTTCTGTTCTCGATATAAAATATCGTCGTCCGACACAATTTAAGGGCTCCATTAAATTAAGCTTACTCGGAGCTTCTCTACATCTTGAAGATGCATTACTGGATAAAAAACTTACGTACTTAATTGGTTTTCGTCAAAAAACAAACCAATACTTACTAAGCAGCTTGGATACCAAAGGCGAATATCAACCTTCATTTAGCGATATTCAGACTTTAATAGGCTTTCAACCAAATAAAAAATGGAATTTTTCTTTTTTAGGCAATTACAGTCGAAATAGTTATAAACTGATTCCCGAAAATCGTGAAACAGCATTTGGTCACATTAAAGAAGCTTACCAACTGAAAATATATTTTGACGGTCAGGAATTTGATAGATTTAATACTTATTTTGGAGCTTTTACTACTACATATTCGCCCAGTAAAAACCTAAGTCTAAAACTAATCAGTAGTGCGTTTCAGTCTATTGAAGAGGAGAATTACGATATTCAAGGACAATATTGGATTGGACAATTAGAAACAGATCTTGGGCAGGAAGACTTTGGTGAAGTATTAGAAACACAAGGTGTTGGAACATATTTAAACCATGCCCGAAATAAACTAAATGCTAAAGTCTGGAATATTGAACATCAAGGTGTTTACGAACATCAAACAGGACTATTACAGTGGGGAATAAAGCTACAGCACGAATCCATTGAAGATGAGTTAAACCAGTGGGTGATGATTGATTCTGCCGGATATTCTAAACCATATCCACGAGACTCTTTAGGGTATGTCGATCCCTTAGCTCAAACCTTTTTTCCTTTTGTTTTAAATGATACTTTATTTGCAAACAACACATTAAACTCAAACAGAATAAGCGGCTTTATTCAAAATTCTTGGAAGTTTTACTCCGGAGAACATGAACTTTTTCTTACAGCTGGTAGCCGAGTAAATTATTGGGATTACAATAAACAGCTGCTTTTTAGTCCAAGAGTAGCTATTGCAGTAAAACCCGATTGGCAAAAAGATATTCTTTTACGTCTATCCGGCGGACTATATTTTCAATCGCCTTTTTATCGTGAATTGCGCCGACCTGATGGTAGTTTAAATGCCAATATCCAAGCTCAATCATCCATACATTTTGTTCTTGGTGGCGATTATAATTTTAATGCTTGGGGGCGACCATTTAAAATGGTTACTGAACTTTATTATAAGCACTTTGATAATTTGATACCTTTTATTGTTGATAATGTACGCTTAATTTATAGTGGCGAAAATAGTTCAAGAGGGTATGCTACAGGAATAGATATGAAAATAAACGGAGAGTTTGTAGAAGGTCTGGAATCTTGGTTAAGTATTTCTGTTATGCAAACCAACGAAATATTACGCGATAATTTCTATAATTCCTATTTCAATAGTTCGGAAACTCCTGCTGAAAATATTTGGATTCCGCGTCCAACAGACCAAAGAGTTGCTGTTTCTTTATTTTTTCAGGACTATTTACCTATGTTGCCAACTTTTAAAATGAATATGAATCTCTCGTTTGGCACAGGATTACCTGTTTATTATCCTGATAGAGATTTTCAAACAGTAGTAACACGCACACCGGCTTATCGTCGCGTCGATATCGGCTTTGCTTATGAGCTAATCGGTCCCAATAGCAAAAGGATGAACAATAAAATTGCCAAGCAATTTACCAATGCAGATATTACTTTAGAAGTTCTTAATCTTCTGGATATTAAAAATGTTGTTTCCTATCTTTGGGTAAAAGATAATTCTAATTACGTTTATTTAGTACCTAATTATCTAACGCCCAGAAGAATAAATTTAAAGCTATCGCTTAAATTTTAATTAGGCATATTATTTCTATCAGTCTTAAATATTTACGAAATTTCTTCTTTCAGCTTAATCCTATTTAATTTACCATTAGTCATTCTTGGGAAATTATCAGAGAAAATAATCTCTTTTGGCTCTTCAAACCTATTTAAAATGGTTTTCAAGATTTCATTTAATTTATTAAATTTCGCTTCTGAATAAGGCTTACTTTCTATTACCAACACCAATCTCTCGCCTAAAACCTCATCTTTTACGGAGCTAAAAGCAAAACAAGTTTCTATATATAAAGCCATTTTTTGTTCCAGAATTTCAGGAGACAGTTTAATACCTCCGGAATTTATTATAAAATCAGCTCTACCTAAAAAACGAAATTGTTGAGAGTTTAACAAGATTACCTCGTCATTAGTCTGGATGGGATTTAAACTCACCAAAGGAGCATTTATTCGTAAGCAGTTCCTTTCATCAAGCTGAAATTCAACATTTGGAAGTGCTTGAAAATAATCCGTCTTATGCTTTCCATTTAATCTTTGCAAAGCAATATGAGTAATCGTTTCGGTCATTCCGTATGTTGTCCAAACTTCAGTTTCCACTTGCTCCAATTTTTGAATCAAATCTTTACGTAAAGCAGCACCACCAACAATAATTTTCTTTATCCGATTTATAGGCAAAGCATTTTCCGATTTCAAAACCGATTCTAATTGCAAAGGAACGACAGCGGTAAAATCAAAGTTTACATTATTTTTCAAAAGAACATCGCTTTTTGTTTCAGCATAATGTAAATCAAAACCACCAACAAATGCCCGAACTATCATCATTTTTCCTGCAATATAATCAGCCGAAAGACAGAGTAAAGCCTTTTTACTTTTATCTAAATCAAAAAAAGTATTAGTCGCTTTAGCACTATCAATCATTCTATTCTTTTCAATTAAAATATTCTTTGGATTTCCTGTCGAGCCGGAAGTTTTTACAACAACATTATTTTTATTATTCAGCCATTCTACAATAAACCTAAAAATTACTTTTTCCCATTCGGGATTCTTTGAATTCTTAAGTTTATCTTTAGAGCATAAAAGTAACTCCTGACGAGAATAATTTTCCCCATTCAGCCTTAAAGTCGTATGTGTTTCCCAAGGCTGACTCACGAATCAAATTGTAAATTATTAAGTTCCCAATTCTTATTTGTATTTAGCCAAAGCTCGGCTTGTTTTATTTGTAAAGGACTCTCAATATTATTTGTAAAAAGCTGTCCTGTTCCCAAGCCCTGAAACATAGAATTCTTTTTAGAATAAGTCCATTGCGCAATGGCATTCAGTCCAATATTACTTTCCAAAGCCGAAGTAATCCACCAAGAAATATTTCGTTTGTCGGCAAGCTTTATCCATTCATCAGAAGCAGCAAAGCCACCCAATAAAGCCGGTTTTAAAATAATATATTGAGGTTTAATATCATCCAATAATTGAGCTTTCATTAGAGGTTCAAAAATTCCGATTAGTTCCTCATCAAGAGCAATAGGTAAAGGTGTTTTAGCACAAAGCTTTGCCATTTCTTTTCTCTGACTTTGGCGAATAGGTTGTTCTATTGAATGAATATGAAATTTTGACAGAGCATTAAGCTTTTTCAAAGCCTCTTTGGGTTTAAATGCACCATTAGCATCCACACGAAGCTCTAAAACATTACTGGAAAACTCAGAACGAATAGCTTTCAGCAGATCTACTTCATCATCA
>Ga0164318_10006443_pt1 | contig 11355 bp, 8 predicted proteins | sample GuaBasSedimGuay9_FD_113734 | JGI IMG/M metagenome (GOLD analysis project Ga0164318, IMG submission 113734) | Subseafloor sediment microbial communities from Guaymas Basin, Gulf of California, Mexico - Guay9, Core 4571-4, 0-3 cm | ecosystem: Environmental > Aquatic > Marine > Hydrothermal vents >... | reverse complement strand
TTCTGAAATCAATATGCACTAAAACTGATATTGAATAAATCAGGAAATCAAATTTGCTCAAAAGAGCAAATTTCATCCGAGTGCCTGCAACATAACAAGCATCGGCACGACTCATCGAACAAACATATGTTTTTATCTGATGTTCATCCCGAAAATTTCCATGCGCCCGGATTCAGCACAACTTGACATAAAAACAGTATTTACTTATAATTTTTAAAGTAAATAATAAATACAGGTGAACAAATGAAAATATTAACATTCTCTTTAATCTCTACTTTGGTTTTCGCGATTACTGTCATGGGAGAAAGTGTAAGACTTGATCCGCTTGTGCGACAAACTCATCGTGCGATACCGTTTTGCGTTACCGGAGCGGCGGGAAATCCGCTTGATAATACGATAGCAAAGGTTGTCCGTAAGGATTTATCAAAGCATGGAGCATTTAATGCAGCGAGAATATCCGGTAACGATGAGAAGACGCTTGACCAAGCCGATAGAAGGACCGGAAAGGTTCATTTTAAGAATTGGGCGAATCTTGGGGCTCAGATACTCGGGAAAATAAAATCTAAAAATGGAAAGATAGAATTTTACTTATACACCCCGTACAATGGCGCGCGCGTATTCGCGAAAAGATATCGTGGGAATAAGAAATCTGCAAGAAAGGTTGGGCATTTAATTGCAGATGATATAATTCAGGCGATTTTACATGAGAAGGGATTTTTTTCGTCACAGCTTCTTTTTGTAAAAGGTGATATTAAAAGTAAAAATATTTATATCGCTAATTCTGACGGAACAGGAATGAAGGCATTGACAAAAGGGAACACATTATGTGTTTTTCCCGACTGGTTTCCTGACGGCAGGAACATTCTTTTTACAAGTTATTTTGAAGGCAGGCCCATAATTTACAAAATGTCGCTTAACAACGGTAAAGCCAGAAGATTACTCGCGATGCCAGGTATGAATATCTGTGGTGCTGTTGCGCCCAATGGACGTAAACTTGCCGCAATTCTCGATAAAGATGGTCAACCGGAACTGTATGTAATTGATTTGGCTACCGGAAAAAGAAAAAGACTTACTCATGGTCGTGCGGTTGAGTCATCGCCATCCTGGTCGCCGGACAGCCGGAAAATTGTATATTCTTCTGATGAAGCAGGAGGTCGTCCGCAGATTTACACGATTTCCGCATCGGGTGGTCGACCTCATAGATTGACAACGAGTTCGTTTTCAAGATATTGCACTTCACCGACATGGTCGCCCGACGGTAAAAAAATAGCTTTTGTAGCCCAGCTTGCCGGGAATTATGATGTATGTCTTTATGATTTTGCGTCCAAACAATTGTATCAATTAACGACAAACCCGAATAATGATGAAGGTCCGAGCTGGGCATGTGATTCGCGGCACATTGCTTATTCGCGTGTGTATGGCCGAACATCAAAAATCAGAATTTTAGATAGCGAAACGGGAAAAACAGCACCGCTAATTCAAAGTGGTGAATATTGCGGTTCACCGGCGTGGGAACCGTGAGTCGGTTTTGCCTGAAAGATAACCAATAACCAATAACCAATAACTTCCCCCTTTATGGCAACACCAAAAATTACAGCAGTAGGTTCAGTAGGCTTAGACACAATCATAACTCCGAGCGGTAAGCGTGAGGAATTGCTTGGCGGTTCCGTTGTTCATTTTGCAGTTAGTGCGAGCTTTTTAACAAAAGTAGGTATAGTAGGTGTTGCAGGCGCAGATTTTCCCGAAGAGCACATTTTGTTTATGAAAGATAGAAAGATTGATCTTGAAGGATTGGAACTTGTAGAAAACGGGAAAACATTTAGATGGACGGGTTCGTATCTTGAAGACTTTAATATGGCAAAAACTCATTGCACTGATTTGAATGTTTTTGCTGACTTTCAACCTGAAATTCCTGATGATTACAAAACATCGCCAATCGTTTTCCTTGCTAATATAGCGCCTGCATTACAACTTCATGTGATTGACCAGATGAACGAAACGAGTTATCGGATATGTGACACTATGAATTTATGGATTGACAATACGCGCGAAGAACTTTGCAAAGTTTTTGAGGCGGTCAACATCGCAATTATGAATGACGGAGAAGTACGATCTTTTACCGGAATAGATAATTTGATTAAAGCGGGTAGGAGAATGCTTGAATACGGAATGGATTATTGTGTTGTAAAAAAAGGTGAACACGGAGCAATGGCGTTCGGGAAAAATAATTTCTTTACCGCTGTACCGGCGTATCCGGTTGATGAAGTGATTGACCCGACAGGAGCGGGAGATTCATTTGCCGGCGGTTTTGTCGGATACATTGCTGAAAAGGGAGATCACAAACCTGAAACAATCAAGAAAGCTTTGAGATGGGGAAGCGTGATGGGTTCATTCAATGTTACCGATTTCAGTTGTGACAGATTTAGAGATACAAAACCTGAAGAAATAAAAGCCCGGCTTGTGGAATTCGAAAATATGATAGGGTGATTGCAAGATTGAAAATACGTCAAGCAGTAATGTCATAATGACAATAATGTGTGTGGGAATGACCGAAAATCAATATTTCATCTGCAATAAATGCATAATATAAAACAGACGTAAAAACATAACTAACTTCATTTAGCTGATATAGGTGTTTTGGCACGCTCGTTGCTACATTAATTATGAAAAGCTGAAAAGTGATCAGTTTTTTCATGGTTTCTCCTCCGTAATGCGGCCGGCTTTAAGTCGGCCGCATTCATTTTATCTATAGCATTGTGAACAGTTGCCGGAAGTCGGACTATTTTCCCCTCTTTACTAAAAATCGATGAATTTGTATAATTACTAACTATGGATTATGCTAAGTTAATAATTGGATTGATTTTTTTAACCGGAGGAGCGCATTTTCTCGTTGAAGGTTCTAAAAATCTTGCTTTAAAACTAAATATTCGACCAATTATTGTTGGATTGACGATCGTCGCTATGGCAACTTCTTTTCCGGAACTTTTGGTAAGTTTAACATCAGCATTAAAGGGCAGCGACGGAATGGCAGTGGGGAATATAGTTGGAAGCAATATCGCGAATATAGCGCTTGTGTTGGCGATTGCCGCTTTGGTTCGTCCGTTTAAAGTTAAAAAGCAGACTTTGAAAGTTGATTTTCCTGTTTTGCTTGGAACAACCATTTTGTTTTGCTGTTTTGTTTTGGACAAAGAATTAAATTGGGTGGAGGGAATTACTTTGCTCATTATTCTTGTAGGTTATATATTTTATTGTATAAAAACTTCCGCTCATAAACCGGACTTTCAAAATGAAAAACCGCACGGCTCAAAACTGAAAAATCTTATCTTTATTCTCGCCGGCAGCGCAGTCGTAATCGCGGGAGCTTGTTTTTTGGTTGCCGGCGGCGTGGAAATCGCAAGAAATTATAATATAAGTAAAGCGGTAATAGGTTTGACCGTCTTTGCTGTCGGTACTTCACTGCCTGAACTTGCAGCTACGGTTACCGCGGCAGTAAAAGATCAGAATGAGATAGGGATGGGCAATATCATCGGCAGCAATATATTTAATTTTGCGCTTGTAATTGGAATTGTGCCGATTGTGCTTAAGCTTAAAAACAACACCGTTTTGAGATTTGAGCTTATAAATATAGATATTGTAGTGATGGTTGCGTGCGTTGGTATTTTATATCTGATTATTTTGAAAACCGGGAAATTCGGTCGTATTGCCGGAATGTTTTTTCTTCTTGGATATTTAATGTATGTAACTTATTGTTATAAACCGGAGATTTTTTGATATGTCTAAGTTAGCTATAATAGGAGGTTCAGGGCTTCAGAAAATTCCCGACGGGGAATTTTTGCGGGATTATTTCGAAAATACGCCTTTTGGTATGCCAAGTTCGCCTTTACGTCACATTAAAATCGGCGAATCCGAACTGGTCTTTCTTGCACGTCATGGAGAGAATCACACTATTTCACCAAGTGAAATAAATTACAGAGCAAACATTTATGCTTTAAAAGCATTAGGTGTTACTCAAATAATCAGCGTCGCTGCTGTCGGCAGTCTAAAAGAGAATATCCGTCCGGGGGATTTTGTGATTATTGACCAGTTTTTTGACAGAACATCTAAAAGAAATGATACTTTTTTTGGAAACGGAATCGTCGCACATGTTTCTTTCGGAAATCCAATCTGTCCGGTTCTTCATAAAAAACTAATAAAAGCTGCTCATAATGTTGGAGCGACAGTACACAATTGCGGTACTTATGTTAATATTGAGGGGCCCGCGTTTTCATCGCGAGCCGAGGCGGATTTTTACAGAAATGTTTTAGAGGCCGATGTTGTTGGTATGACAAATTTAACGGAGGCAAAACTCGCCCGCGAAGCGGGGATATGTTATGCTTCACTCGCGCATGTAACTGATTACGACTGTTGGAGAGACAATTCAGAAGAGGTATCGGTAAGCGATATTTTAAAGATAATTGATAGGAATATTGAGTTGACGAGAGATATCATCTTAAAATTTATAAATCAAATTTTTTTATCAGACGAATGTAACTGCGCTAATGCTTTATCTTCAGCATTAATAACTCCGATTGAGAAAATAAACGAATCTGAAAAAGAAAAGTTAAAAATAATTTTGAACTTATAGTCGCTGCCATTGGCTGCGGGAATTGATCGAAAACAAAGCTGTAGCCGCTGCCATTGGCTGCGGGAATTGATCGAAAACAAAACTGTAGCCGCTGCCATTGGCTGCGGGATATTAACCGACCTCAGCGAGGTCGGCTACAGAAGAAAATAACTTAATAAATAAAAACTATGAAGATAAGAAAAATTAAATTAAAAGGTACTGTTTATATTTTACCTAATTTATTCACGGCGACTAATCTCGCTCTCGGAATTAAGGCGATAACACTTGTTCTCGAAAATGAACAACATTATAAGCAAGCGGCGGAATGTTTGATTCTTGCAATGATTTTTGATGTTTTTGACGGACTGGTTGCGAGAATAACCAAAACAACCAGTCAGTTCGGCATCGAATTCGATTCGCTTGCCGATCTTGTGAGCTTTGGTGTGGCACCGGCAATAATGGTTTATCGATATGCTTTGTCAAGTGGAAATATTGGTAAATTCGGTTTTTTGATTTGTGTTATTTATGCTGGTTGCGCGGCATTGCGGCTTGCACGTTTTAATTCGAGAATTGAAGATGAAACAAAATCGTTTTCAGGAATTCCAACGCCGGCTGCAGCGGGAGTTATAGCGACATATTTTATGCTTGTCGGCGGAGGATATATACCTAATGTAATGACTGAATTTATCGCGCATTGGATTCTTCCGTTTGTTACTGTTGCGCTTGGAGTTCTAATGGTTAGCACAGTTCGTTTTCCTGCACCTGCCAAACAGAATATTTGGAGAAAGCATCCTTTCAGATATTTAGCGATCGCCGCGGGGATAGTTGTATTAATAATAGCAAACAGGGGGATAACATTATTTGTTATTTTTACCGGTTACACACTTTACGGATTGATAAATTATATCAGGCAGTTTTTTAAACATGAAACCGAAGCAGAATTTGAACAGGAAATCGATTCCGAAATTGAATCGGACGCCGATTTAGAATTAGAACCGGAAGAGACAACCAATATATTACAAAATAATGAATCAGAAGAATCATAATAAAATACCAAAAAGAAATATTACAGGTGTTCTCGTTTGCGATAAACCGACCGAGTGGACTTCCCACGATGTTGTCGCGAAAATCCGCGGGCATTTTCGATTAAAAAAAATCGGGCACGCGGGCACACTCGACCCGATAGCAACCGGAGTTCTTGTTTTACTTTGCGGTAAAGCAACTAAACTGTCAGATAAATTAATTGCCGATGATAAAGAATACAGATTTAATCTCCTTTTCGGAATGACTACCGATTCGCAGGATATTACGGGAAAGATAATCAGCCACGATGAAAATCCTCCCGAAAAAACTAAGGATGAAATTGAAGATGTTCTTCAACAGTACCGTGGTGAAATCTCTCAACTGCCACCCATGTTTTCCGCAGTTAAAATAAATGGTAAACGTTTGTATAAACTCGGGCGAGAGGGGAAAACTGTTGAACGCGAGCCGCGAAAAATAACGATTCACGAACTTGTTCTTGAGCATTTGGAATGGCCGCGCGCGACAATTCGCGCTGTCTGCTCCAAAGGAACTTATGTCAGAACTTTATGCAATGATATCGGTGAGAAATTATCTGATGCGGGCGGATGTATGGAAACACTTGTCCGACTTCGCAGCGGTGATTTTACAATTGCCCAGTCTCATAAAATCGAAGAAATAATCTCATGGACTCCGGAAGAATTTGAAGATAAATTGATCACAATTTAAAATCCAATATGGAAAACAGGAAAAATCTTTATGACAAAAAAAGATACCGACCAAGAACAAAATCTTGAAAAACAACTCTGGAAAGCTGCGGATAAATTAAGAAATAATATGGTCCGGGCATGGTTTACTTTTTCCAATAAATGAGTAAAGATAATTCCGAATTTAACGTATTAAGGTTTAATGTTAACTGTTGTTGCGTTTAGTTAAAAGACGATAATTATTGACTTTTATTAATGTTTTTGATATTATTAAAAAATAATAGCCAATCAACTAACCAACTATAAAAAAAGATGAAACTTAAGCAACTAATCAACGTGAAGAAATTTTTATCTTTAATTTTATTTTTATACGCAAGTTTTTCTTTTGCGGTAAATAATCCAATGTCGTGGCAGAACGAGATGTACGACTGTGACACGATGAAATACAACGGTGAATATTATTTTTCCGGGAATTTTCTTGGCGGCGATATGCTTATTTCAAGAGATTTGAGAAACTGGGGCTGGCGGACTCATGTTTTTTCCTACAATAATTCCTGGCATACGCCGAAGGATCCAAATAATCCTGACCGCGATATTCATGGCTCGCATATGCGCTACGAAAACGGTGTTTTCCATTATTACGCGCACCTTGAAACGGCTGACGGAGTCACACACGCGACAAATCCTGTTTCTGTAGTCGGTCCTTATACTGAACCTGTAACTTCTCATGAATTTACAAAGAATATTGATTCGGATACATTTAAAGATAATGACGGTTCATTTTATTTTTATGTGACTAAGTTTAATAGTGGCGAGAGTATATATTCTTATCCGATGCCGGATTTATTTACACTTGGAGCAGGCACTCAAAGAACGACACCTTCGTCAGGTGACGGCAGCAATATTAATGAAGCATCAAAAGTTTTTAAGTATCGTGATAAGTATTATATGCTCTATAACACTTATGACACAGTGAACTTTGATTACAGAATAAGAGGAATTGAAGCTACAACGCCTACCGGATTCAGCAATAGCGGAAAATATACCGATCCGATTATTGTAAGGAAAACTCTCGACCCGACTCATGAAATCGTTCGTATTGGGCAGCCGTGGGTCGTTGAAGGTCCAAACGGATTTGAAAGATGGGTGGGATACTTCGCGCACATTGCAACTTCGGGAACCATTACGGAGCAAGGGCAATACATTGACCGGCTATATTTTCTCGGTGATGACTTGAAAGCCGATGCGCCAACTCACCGTGATTCTACGGGTTATCATCCTGCACCTGCAAAACCGGAATATCTTGGGTTGTTTAATGAAACGAGCGGGAGTTTACCGACAAACTGGACGCTTGTATCCGGGACTTGGAATATTGTTGACAACGAACTTCGTCAGACAACCGCGACAGGTTTTAACAACATTACTCTTAACAATAAAAAAGCTGATAATCTTCTCGCGGAAGCAAATGTGAAAATCATCGGCAGTGGTACAAGAGCGGGGCTGTGTGTAGTAAAAGACGGTACGGACTGGCTTCGCGTAGGATTTGATCAATCGGCTAACAAATGGTTTTATCAAAGAATGAATGATAGTACTTACGATACAGCAAATTATGCTCTTCCCTCCGGTTTTAATTATCAGGCATACCACAAAATTCAACTGCAGAAAAACGGGAATACTGTTTATATTAGGATTGATGATATACCTGCGCCTGCATTAAATTCCATTTCCGTTAATTTCGATGGTGCCGCCTCGCCGGAATTATTTACCGATAACGCGCAAGCCGCTTTCGACGGTGTAATTTACACTATCGGCTGGGACGAATGGAATGGCAGAGTGCAAAGTTGGGGTTCCACTAAAAGCGGAGTTTTGCTTACCGGAGTTTGGAATTACGGTTCGTGGGGAATTGACCAGCTCGAAACCAATGGAATGAAATATATTTTCAAGGGTGACCTGATGCAAGAATATGAAATAGATGTTCGTTGCGCGGTAAAAACGCCAAATGCAAATGCCGGTCGCCGTGTAGGTATTTTCCCGGTTGCGATTGATGCCAATAATTATCTTGTCGCCGAAGTTGAGCCTTCAACGACACGACTTATTGTCCGGGGGGCTACAAACGGAGTTTTGATTTCTTACTCACCGGTATTAATTCCTTACAATCCAACACCGGGCGCGTGGAATATTCGCGTTGCGAAACTAAAAGATAAAATCATTATTTTTGTGAACGGCAGAGAATTATTAACGGCGAATTTAACTTACGGTGCAGCGCAAGTGGGTTTAGTAACCGAAAATCAAGATGCGATATTCAGCACTATGCTTGTTTATGAAAATAAGGACAAAACATTGCCTTTACCGTGGCAGGAAACTGATCTTGGAACAGTAAAATATCCCGGTAGAGCTGATTTCACCGAAGGATTTGTTACAATTAACGGCAGCGGAAGAGATTTTTGGCATACGACTGACGATGGTCATTTTGTTTATCAGCAAATTAATTGCAATAAAGAAATCATCGCGAAAGTTGAAATGCTTGACCCGGCAGGTTACTGGTCGAAAGCCGCGCTTATGATTCGCGAAACGCTTGCGTCGAATTCGAAAATGGCGCATGTTTGTTTAACAAAGATGGATGCTAATAACACCAACAGCGCACAATTCATTTGGCGTGAAAATACCGGTGCAGGTACACCTGTAACCTCAATAGACAAATACAAAATGTTTCCTTCTTATCTCAAGCTTTCACGTATTGGCAATACATTTTCAGCTTATTGGTCGCGTGACTGTGAAACTTGGACTTTTGTCGGCAGTGCTGAAATTAATATGAATCAGAATTGTTATATCGGGCTCGGAGTTACAGCACAAAATGCTGATAGGTTCAACGGTGCTGTATTCAGTCATGTAACCATTAATAATATTCCTGAACCTGTAATCTTGGGATTCGCAGGATTGATTGCACTCGTGTTTCGCAGCATGTTACCGTAAGGAGGATTTATCCGCCAAAGTTTATTTGTGAGTTAAATTTTTAACCATTAATTAATTTTCCGGGGGAATAAAATTGATAATAATTTGTTTTTCTGATATAATAACGTAATTATGAAAAATATTTTATTTTATTTTATTCTCCTAACTCTTTTCTTGACAAATTGTTCAACTCGTCAAGAGATAAACAAGCAATGCTCTCCAAACGTTCTTCTGGTAACTATTGATACATTACGCGCCGACCGTGTCGGTTATATTTCCGGTAGTGCGGTTTCTAAAACACCTAATATTGATTTGCTTGCTTCAAAAGGTGTTGTATTCAAGCGCGCATATTCGGCAGTGCCATTAACGTTGCCGTCTCATTCTTCGATTTTCACCGGTCTTCATCCATTACAGCTTGGGATTCATCAAAATGTACCTGTAACATTATCGCCTGATATACCCACTTTTACGACAATTTTAAGAAAGAAAGGTTATCAGACTATTGCGGCAATTAGCGCGGAAGTTTTATCTTCCAAAACAGGAATAAATCAAGGTTTTATAGAATATGACGATCCATATAAAATTTATAATTCACATAAAAAGGGAGGAAGGATTGCCGAAAAAACAATCTCAGCTGCGCTGAAATTACTCAAAAAACAAGATGAGAATAAACCCGTTTTCCTTTGGGTGCATCTCTATGATCCGCATGACCCTTATACTCCTCCAAAAGGTTACCGGCAGGAAGGTGATTCCTTGTATGACGCCGAAGTGCGTTATACAGATGATTGTGTAGGACGTCTCATTAAATCATGGAAGAAATTCTGCGGTGATAAAAATAACTTGATTGTAATTACTGCCGATCATGGAGAAGGGCTCGGTGAGCATGGCGAAAAGTTTCACGGGCATTTTTTATTTGATACTACTCTGCATGTTCCGTTAATAATCACCGGGAATAAAATACCATCTGCAGTCAGAGATGATATTGTATGCTTGTACGATATTTGTCCGACGATTTTAAAATATTGTGATGCGAAAAATGAAAATGAAACTGAAAGTCCCGCGATAGACTTATTGTCAAAAAATAAACGTGAAGTGCCGGTCACTTCTGAAACTGAGTATCCTGAAACGCTTAACATGAATATCAGCCGCGGCTACGCAATTCATCTTGGTGATGAAAAATTGATTTGCCAGCCCAAACCTGAAAAGTTCAATTTGCTGAATGACCCGAAAGAATTACGCCCGGTTTTTACTAATACTACAGTTTTGAAAAATCTTTTGTATGAGACCGTTAAAGAACTTCGTGAAGCGCATCCAAAACAAAATTTAATGGATAGTGAAACCATTTCGATGATAACGTCTCTCGGTTATTTAGGATCGATGGCACCGGAAAAAATAACGGCTGATTCTCCTGTGTTTCCGCATCCGAACTGGAAATCTCCTATGCAGGCAATTAATTTTATTAACCAGGCGGAAAGAATGTTTCGCTTGCCGGAAGATTCCGATGAGAGACTCGCGATGATGGAGAATTGCTATAAAATCGATCCCGAAAATAAATTTGTGATAAAAGGATTGGGCAGCTTGCTGTGCAAGCGCGGTAAATATGCTGAAGCGGTAAAATTATTTGATAAAATAAATCCGGAAAGTGTCTGGATGGCGAAAATATTTTACGATATGACGCTTTCTTACGCTAAACAAGGTAGAAAATCAAATGCTTTTGTTTGCGCGGAACTTGCAGTAAAAAGATGCCCTGGAATGCCTCTCGCATATCAGGCTATGGCGATAGCGAATCTGGTAAAGGGAAAATTTGAAACTGCTAAATCCAATGCGTGGATAGCTGTAAGTATTTCTCCCGACAATAAATCATCCTGGAACAATTTTGGACTTATAAATAATGTGATGAAAAATTATGGTGAAGCGTATAAAGCTTTTTCCGCTTCTATGGCTTTAACAGATACTAATGACCAAAAAAGTGTAATGAAATTTGGACGAACGTGTATGTTTATGAAAAAATACGATGAAGCTGAATGGGCATTCAAAAAAGCAATAGAATTAAATCCAAATAATGAAAAAGCA
>Ga0164318_10006441_pt1 | contig 11355 bp, 14 predicted proteins | sample GuaBasSedimGuay9_FD_113734 | JGI IMG/M metagenome (GOLD analysis project Ga0164318, IMG submission 113734) | Subseafloor sediment microbial communities from Guaymas Basin, Gulf of California, Mexico - Guay9, Core 4571-4, 0-3 cm | ecosystem: Environmental > Aquatic > Marine > Hydrothermal vents... | reverse complement strand
TTAAAAAGGCTGGAATGCCGAGGTGAGAGTTGAATGGAAATATTAACTCAACTTTTTTATAGGATTTCTATGTTTCTTTTAATACCAGTAATGCTCACACTTCTTTTTTTGTTAGGATTTGCGATAATAATGTTAGGGGGGTTTATTGCCGAATATATAGAGAGAAGGAGAAAAAGGCCTATTTTCCAGAAATATTTAGAAAGGATGCTACACCTTAAAACCAGTGAGATTAGTTGGTGTAAGAGGGAAAATCTTTATGGGTTGATAAACATATTTAAAAAGAGATTGCCTTTGAAAATAAAAAATCCTAAAACAATAGAAAAGATCATTGACGATATAGAAATATATAGTTTGGGTAAGATTACAAATCTTATGATAGGTGCTCGATTAGGACCTGCATTGGGGCTTATGGGCACATTAATACCCTTGGGCCCAGGTTTAATGGCGTTGGGAACAGGAAATATTTCAATCCTAGCCAATAGCTTGGTTGTAGCCTTTACGACAACTATTATAGGTTTATTCACAGGTTCCTTGTTTTATATTATAGCTCAAATAAAACGTAGATGGTATCTCAATGATTTAAATGATTTGAGATTCATTCAAGAGTGTGTTGAGTATGCCCATGAAACAAAGACCGAAACTTAAATTCCTTCGGGACGAAACAGAGGAAGATATTCTAAGCTCTGTAGCTAACTTAACAGACATTATGTTAGTATTTGCTGTGGGTTTAATGTTGGCTATTCTCACCTACTATCATCTTTCAGAGTTGTTATCTTCTCAAGAAATAACAATAATTAAAAATCCCAATCAACCTGATATGGAGATTATAAAGAAAACAGGTGATAAAGTCGAAAAATATAAAATAACAACCGAGCAAATTAGCGGAGAAGGAAAGAAAATAGGCACAATATATCAATTAAAAACAGGGGAAATTATATATGTATCTGAAAGTTAAATATTATCATTTTTCATGCCTTTTTATATATAGCAATCGTCGAATTAATATACGTAAATTTAAAAATATATCGGAAATAAAAAGCATGTTATAACGGTTAAAAATGATGTTTTAGAAGGAGTTTTTAAACTTTGGGTTAAATAAAAAGTTAACCTAAGATGAGTAAGGTGCTGTAGATGGATGTAGCAGAAGACAACTTTGAAAAAACTATTTCATGGAGAATGGCTGGTGCGGCTGGTCAGGGTGTAGTTAATGTTGGGTTAATACTCGCAAAAACATGTTTGAAAGAAGGATTCCACGTTTTTGCAAATTCTGAGAATCCCTCGTTGATAAGAGGCGGTCACAACTACCTCACTGTTAGAATATCCAACAGAGAAGTGAAATCCCATGAAAAGTTCATAGATATTCTTGTTCCTCTTAATCAAGAATCTGTTGAAAAACACGTCAAAAGCATAAAAAAGGGAGGATGTGTCATTTTTGATGACAAAAAAATAAAAATAAGTGATAGTGAAAAACGAGATGATGTAACCTTCTTTTCTGTGCCTTTGGAGGAGTTTGCAAAAAAGTGTGGAGGTATAATTCTGGAAAACATGGTAGCCATGGGTGTTACTGTTGGTATAATGGACCTTAGTTTTGAGTCTCTTAGTGAAACAATAGCAAAGATTTTTTCAAAAAAAGGGGAAAACGTTGTAAAAAATAACATAGATGCTGCTAAACTTGGCTATGATTATGCAAAAGAAAATTTTGGTAATAATGAGAGATTTAAATTAAATAAGAGTGGAGAAACATCAAACAATAGGATTTTAATTTCCGGGAATCAGAGCATTGCCGGCGGTGCAATAAAAGCGGGATGCAAGTTTATGTCGGCATATCCCATGACACCGGCAACAAGCATAATGGAAACCATGGCTTCACAAGAGAGAAACTATAACATTGTCATGAAGCAGACAGAAGATGAAATAGCTGCTATAAATATGGCCATAGGTGCAAGTTTTTGCGGGGCAAGAGCCATGACTGCAACATCTGGAGGAGGTTTTGCATTGATGGTTGAAGGGTTTGGGTTGGCAGCAATGACAGAAACACCTCTCGTGGTTGTTATATCACAGAGGCCAGGCCCTGCAACAGGAATGGCGACGAGAAGTGGTCAGGGAGATCTGAAATTCGCTTTGAATGCAGCACCCGATGACTTTCCTCATATTGTATTAGCACCTGGAGACATCGAAGATTGTTTTTATAGAACTATAGAAGCATTTCAAATAGCCGAAAAATACCAAACACCTGTTATAATACTTATAGACAAATTTCTCAGTCTTTCTTACAAGTCAGCTCATTTTGAAACTAGCGGCATAATCGTTAAAAGAGAATCTATGTTATCTGAGGATGAAATACCTGATAATTATAAACGATATAGAATAACTTCCAATGGAATATCACCAAGAACCATACCAGGTCAGAAGAAAGGTATGTTTACCGCCAGCAGTTACGAACACAATGAAGAAGGACACGAAGATGAGGATGGTAACAATAGGATAAGAATGGCAGAGAAAAGATTTAGAAAATTCAAAGAACTTTCTAAAGAAATAAAACCCCCTGAGCTCATAGGTCCTAGTGACGCTGATATAACATTGCTTTGCTGGGGTTCAACAAAAGGCGTTGTTGAAGAAGCTGTGAGAATTTTGGAAAAAGAAGGCATAAAAGTTAATTACATGCATTATGTTTTCATAAGCCCATTCCCTGAAGAGAAAACAAAAAATGTTATAAATAACGCAAAAAAGGTAGCTGTCGTTGAGAATAATCAGACAGGTCAGTTAGCTTCAATCATAAAAGAAAAAACAGGTATAGATGTTGATTACAAAATATTGAAGTTTAATGGAAGGCCTTTTTATCCTGAAGAAATAGTGGAGGAGGTAAAAAAGATAGTGGAAGGTGATTAAGTATGGTTGATATAAAAGATCTAGATACAGGAGAAAGACCCACATGGTGTCCCGGTTGTGGAAATTATGTTCTTCTTTCTACTCTAAAAGCTGTAATTTCAGAGCTTGAATTACAACCAGAAAATGTTGTTGTGGTTTCTGGTATAGGCTGTGGTTCAAAAATGCCCCATTTTATAAAAACTTATGGATTTGAGGGTCTCCATGGCAGAATATTACCTGTTGCCACTGGTGTAAAACTTGCAAACAAAAATCTCACTGTTATTGCCGTTGGAGGAGATGGTGATGGTTATGGAATAGGTGGGAATCACTTCATTCATGCAGCAAGAAGAAATATTGATATAACATACATTGTTCAAAATAATTCTGTTTACGGACTTACAAAAGGACAGTACTCACCTACAAGTCAAAAGGGATTTGTATCACCTACATCACCTTTTGGTGCAATAGACGAACCAGTGAATCCTGTTTCTCTTGCCATATCATCGGGTGCAACCTATGTGGCAAGGGCATGGTATATGGATGCAAATCATTTAAAAGAGTTAATAAAAAATGGCGTTAAACATAAAGGTTTTGCACTTATAGATGTTCTACAGCCATGTCTAACATTTAACAAAATTAACACGATAGAATGGTACACAGAAAAAATATACAAACTGGAAGAGACAGAATACAAGCCGAATGACAAGCTGATAGCTTTTGAGAAATCACAAGAATTCTATCCAAAAATACCCATTGGATTGTTTTACAAAGAAGATGGTAAACCAACATATGAAGATCAATTACCTCAAACAGAAGGCAAACAACCTGCTGAGCAAAAAATAGAAAATATAGATATGAATTTATTCTTCAAAACTCTGAAATAAAAGCCAACAGGTTATAATAACCACATTTAAAACTTTTAAAAAATATTAAAAGTTATTATTATATATTATTTGTGAAGAACATTTTAGGTGAATTAAAGTGGGCGTGGTTGTTAACAAAAAAAAGTGTATAAGTTGCGGTGGGTGTGTCTCTGTATGCCCTGTGATGGCGTTAAAATTAAAAGATAGATATCCGAATTGTGATTTTAGCAAATGTGTAAACTGTGGAGCATGTGTGAGATTCTGTCCTGTTGGTGCATTGGAATTAAAGAAAAACGAAGGTGACTAAATGTTAAACGAGAATTATGATGTTATAGTTGTAGGTTCTGGTCCAGCAGGAGCCTCTACAGCTAAGGAGTGTGCAAAGAGGGGTTTGAATGTTTTGGTCCTTGATAGAAACAACGAGATAGGGACACCAAAAAGATGCGGAGAGGGGCTTAGTGATAATTCTGTTAGGTTGCTTAAATTGGACATGCCATCAAGATGCATTGCACAAAAAATAGATGGTGCTATAGTCTATGCTCCTAACGGAAAGAAAATAGAAATAAAATTTGAGGGTGCAAAGGGTTATGTGTTAGAAAGGAAAATGTTTGACAAATGGCTTGCAATGGAAGCTGCCAGAGCAGGAGCAACTGTAATTGCGAAGTCAGAAGTAACCGATGTTTTAAAAAATGGGGATTTCGTTTCTGGTGTTAAGGCCAATATTCTGGGCGAAGAAAAGGAAATTAACAGTAAAATAGTTGTTGCAGCCGATGGAGTTGAATCTGTTGTCATGAGAAAGGCCGGACTAAAAACAAATAAAAATCCAATGTTTGTTGATTCTGGTTTTCAATATGAAATGGTTGGTATAGATTTAGAAGATCCGCATATGATAGTCCTTTATTTTGGAAACAAAATAGCGCCCAGAGGTTATGTATGGGTTTTTCCTAAAGGTAATGACGTTGCCAATGTTGGTATTGGTATTGGAGGTACACATGGAGGAGTTAAAGCAGCCAAACATTACTTAGACGAATGGATTAAACAACATCCTGAAATAAATAAAGGGAGCATAGTGGAGGTTAACGGAGGATGTATACCGGTTGGTGGTTTAATGAAAAACATGGTAGGTAACGGAATATTAGGAATTGGCGATGCGGTAAATCAGGTCAACCCCATTCATGGAGGTGGAATAGCAGAATCAATAAAAGCATCAAAAATAGCAGGTGATGTTATAAAAGAGGCTTTGGAATTGGGGGATGTTTCTTCTGAAACACTCTCAAAATATAATAATAGGTGGTGGAAAGAGCACGGGAAACGGTTAAAAAATGTTGAAAAAGTAAGGGAGTTTTTCGAAAAACTGAGCGACGAAGAAATGAATGATTTAGCAGATGTTTTATCAGGAGAAGATTTAGCAGATCTTGCCCACGGTAAAGGATTGGCAAGGGTTATTAAGATATACATGAAATTCAAAGCCAAAAGCATAAGAAGAAAAGTGGGGTTTTAATGCTTGTTTTTAATGATAATTTAATATCTAAGTGATCTTATGTTAGCCGAACTGCATACACATACATCTTATTCAATAGGAAAAAAGGTATATCATCATGGTATAGATTCTCCTTTGGAAATGTTAAAATATGCAAAAAAGTTGGGTTTTGATATCATAGCAATAACTGATCATGATGTCATAAAAGGAGCATTATTTGCCAAAAAACTTTCTAAACGTCTTGGTATAGGAGTTATAGTTGGAGAAGAAATATCAACAAAACAGGGTCATGTTATCGGATTGGGCTTGAAGAATCATATAAGACCCGGGCTTGATTTTTTTTCGACTTTAGATGAGATACATTCACAAGGCGGCATTGCAATAGCACCTCACCCGTTTGATATCTATAAAGAAGGTATCAGGGAATTGGCAAAAAAATGCGATGCTGTTGAAGTTTTTAATGCTTTAAACATGGATAAAGTCTCAAATTATGTGTGTGAAAGGTTTGCTTCTAAAAATTCTTTAAATTCTGTTGCAGGCAGTGATGCCCATTGCAAGGAGATGATAGGACACGGTGCTGTCAAAATAGATTGCAGTTCAAAAAATACAGACGACATACTTGAATCAGTAGTAAAGGGAAAGGTAAGACTGATAAAAAGGTACCCATCTGTAAAAATAATAAGAGAATATGTAGTCAAAAGACTAAACATGTCTTATGATTACACCGTCAATTACATGGATAAAAACTATTCCTTACCAAAAAAATATGTTGGGAAGAAAATGATACGTCTTGTAAGGTTAAGCCCTGGAAAGATAGATTATCTTTTTCAATTGCTTGTGTATATTGGCTTGTTTACCGTTTCATACTACAGTGTGCTTTTTCACATGGCTAGGAACTTAAGATTTCTTTGTAGATAGTTTAAAATTAAAATAATCAATATCAATATAAATCGATACCATTAAGCCAACTGCATGATATTTGAATATGGGGAAGTCGTCTAGCTTGGTCTAGGATCCGAGCTTCGGGAGTTCGAGACCTGGGTTCAAAAGGCGCTTTCTTTAAAAAAGACAGCGCCCAGAGAAATTGGAAATCCCAGCTTCCCCATTTCTTAAACCGTATTATTTCTTGATGAAGTATGTCTATTAATTAAAATTATAAGTTTGGAAACTAACACATAAATATGAAAGGAGAAATAAAAGAAAAAACGTGGATGAGTGGTTTTTTAGGATTTTTAGGATTTCTTGGGTTCGAGGCATTTAAACTGCATATTTCTTGGTATTTGTTTTACTTTTGTTTTTTCGCCTTTTTCGCCAATTTCAAATACATCAGAGAAGAATTCAAATATTTAGGTTTACTCGGTGTAGTTGGATTTGTAGTGGCGATACTCGGAGTAGCAGGAATAGTAAATGTTTAATTGGCTACCATATCTCCACTTTAAATTTTTATATTGTGTAATTTGTTACTCCAAATCTCCCTTCGAGATTGTTTTCAACGGTGGGAAATAGGCTTTATCCTTTTCCATTCCAACCAAGAATTTTACTCCTTTCTGTTTGGCCAGCATTGCAAGTTTCCTGTCAATCTTTCCATCAAATATTATGGTGTGTGGATTCTGAATTGTCTTCAATGTGTTTTCAAGTTCTTTTGTAGGCACTTTTCCTAGAAGATCACCGTTTTCGTCGAAAATACACGCAGCTCTTGTCCCAACAAGGTCTTCCAACGCGTTTATGAAAAAATCTCTTTGCTCTGGTCTCAATCTTACTCCACTTTGGCGTCTTTCTCTACTTGATGTTCTCTCGACTTTTACACCTTTCGGTATTTTTTCTTCTAATCTGAACTGCTCAGCGGTTATCTTATCTCTCAGTGATTTATATATCTCTTTTTTACTAAGCTCTTCTACCTCCTTTCCTTCCGGTGCCGTTGCGATGTAATCTACATCAGCTTTCTGCAGTATTTCCTTTGCTATTAATTTTCCACCTCTGTCTCCATCTACGAATAATGTTGTTATTTTTTCCTTTGTCAAATTTACTATTATGTCTGGGATAGATGTTCCGCCAACAGCTATTGCATTTTTTATACCGTGTTTAAGAAGATTTATCACATCCGCTCTGCCCTCTACTATTATTATTTCATCAGAATCCATGATGTTAGGGCCACACGGCAATCCCTTGTAATTTGTGATTTCATATGATTTAACCTCTTCCTTTATTTTTTCTGATATCTCTGACAAATCTGGAATACCTTTGCTCATATAATTTCTCAGTATATCTTTTGCTCTATCTATTGCATATTGTCTTTTGATTGCTCTAGCATCTTCAACTGATTCTAATTCTATTGTCGCGTCACATGGACCTATCCTTTCTATAGTTTCCAGAGTTGCTGCTATCAGTGCTGTCTCTGCAGAATCTAGTGATGAAGGAATAATTATTTCACCTTCGCTCTTTCCTTGCGAACTTTTTATGTTAACTTCTATCCTTCCTATTCTCCCTGTTTTTTGTAATTCCCTCAAATCAAGTTCAGGTCCCAGAAGACCTTCTGTCTGACCAAAAACCGCTCCTATTACGTCAGGTTTTTCCACAATACCATTTGCTTTTATGCGAGCTTTTATTATGTATTTTATTGAAGTAGGAGCTAACTTTGCCATAATAATCACCTCTCTTTGAATATATTTTATCTTTCATTAAAACACACCTTATTAAAGATGTATCTATTTTGTTAAAATCTTCTATTCGGTTTTTTCCGAATTCCTTGAACTTCTTTCTCAAACGAGCATTAGTCTTTATTTTATAATTCTGCAGAAGTTTTTTAAGTTTTGCGTGTAGCATTTTCCCTGTTTTATCGAAATCCGTCATTATTGTGACCTCTTTCACATCACTTTCACTAATGCTTTCCACTACTAAATTTAATGGTTTTCCGTTCAAAGCTATGATATTTTCTATACCTAACCTTCTGAGAGCTGATTCATCTCTTTTTCCCTCTACAATTACAAGCGAATCTCTAAGTTCGCCAAGAATCTCTACGAAATCATCTATTACAATCTCCTTCATATCACACCATATCTACTATATCCCTTTCGGTTATTATTCCAACTATCTCATGATCCTCTGTTACGGGCAGTCCACCCAACCTCATGGTTTTCATTGTTTTAATTGCTTTATAAATATCCTCATTGGGTTCTATTGATATCACATTTTCTTTCATTGCAGATTTAACCGATCTTTTTAGTTTTTTTAACTCGCGCAACTTCCCTTTATTTTTTAAATACCTGAGTATATCATAAGGAGTAACTATACCCACGACTATACCGTCTCTTACAACAGGAAGGCGTCTAAAACCAGCTCTGGTCATAGTTTTTGCTACTTCATAAATGGTGTTGTTATCTCTCACAACCATTGGTTTATGTGTCATTGCTTCTTCAACCTTTATACCCAATTTTTTGTTAATACTGGGTAAAATATCAAAATCAGTTAATATTCCCTTAAGTTTTTTGTTATGAATTACTGGGTATCCACCCTTTCTACACCTTCTAAACACTTCAATAGCATCTCTGAGAGTGTTCGTTTTTTCCACTGTATAAACTTCTTTCTTCATTATTTCTGAAACAGGTCTCTTCATTGCCACTTTACTTCTTAACAAATAATCTAACACGTCGATGCTTGTCACTATACCTTTCAGATATTTTTTGGAATTCACTACAGGAATTCTTCTAAAACCGAAAGAAAGCATCAAATCTATTATTTCTTTTACTGGTGTGTCTTCTCTGCAAGTCAGGACTTGCCTGCTTGCAACGCTCAGTGCAGGTTCATTCAAGTTAAGGAAGTCCTTAACCTGCTTTCTTCTCCAAGTGATGAGCATAATAACCTTATGACATTAACAAGTGAAAAAACTAAATCTACTTTTATTTAGATTATAGGTTTAAAAAGTTTAAAATAGTTTTCTTTTTCTTGCTGGATAATCTACCCCTGAACTTAACATAATTCTTACGGTCGGTTGCACTGCTGATGATATCGCTTCATATATTTCTCTCATGTCACCTTCTCCTAGCGGTCTCGCTTCACCATTTTCTCCTATCTCCACACATTCATTGAAATATTCTGGTCTAAATTTTAATCCAAGCGCAGCTGCTTCTAAACCAGCATCCGTTATTTCAAATTGTATGTATTTCCCCCCGCGTTTACCCTCTGCACGATATCCTGACATATTCACCACCTTTTAGTAATTAAAAATATTATTTATAAAGCTTTCTATTCTCTTATATATATTTTGCAGTTTTCACAATAAAAAACGGTATTAAGAGAATATTTTTTTAAAAATTTTTTTGTAAGACATGTTATTAATAAGAATATTCTAAAACAATATCACCATCAGAATTCCACATTCTCACTATGTCTCCATCGTTGTTCCATACAGCACTCTTTTGAGACCAGTACAGGTCTGTTGCATTGTTTTTACCTGGACCTGTATGAAGTTTAAACGTGGTTTTATTTTCAGCAATAAAATTAGGAAAGATATATATTTTATTAGATCCGTCGCTCAATTTCCATCCAGTTAGGTTAACAGGGTAGTCACACGAATTTCTGAATTCAATGTACTCGTCGTTGAGGTTTTCATTATCATTTCCTTTTGCATTGTAATGAAAATAATAAACACCTATGCAGAATGCATCCCTTATGTTTGTAAAATTCCATACACCCAGTTTGTTTTCTCTTGCTCTGCGCTCTGCTTCAAGAAACATAAGAGCATATTTTGTATTTGGTTCTATTATAAGCACTTTTGCATATCCCCTCTCAATCAGTTCCAGGTTTATAAACTCGTTGTCTATAAAGACGTATCTCAATAATCTACCGTATTTATCTCTTTCCACTTTGTCAGGTTTCAGTACAACCTTTTTGTCTTTAACTTTTTCAGTTAAGTAATCCTTTGCTTCTTTCCATAAAAACTGCCCCTTTTCAGGCGCATCTATTCCAAGCAATCTAACCCTTTCGTTATTTTCCAACACAAATGTATCACCATCGATAACTCTTGTTACGTAATGTGTTTCTCCAAGTTGGATGTTAACGGATGCAACTAATAATAAAATCGCTGTTGCTCCCGCGGCCAGAAAAGTTTTTCTACTCATGTTTTTCAATTCCTTGTAAAAAGTTGTAAATACAGAATTTTAGATCATTACTATATCCTCCTTCAAGAACGCTGAAAGATGATACACCTACGGATGACAACATAGATCCGATTTTGCGATAACTCTCTTTCTTTAAATTTATGTTTGAGATACTGTCTCCCTCATAACTGTCAAATCCGGCTGATATAGCCAAAATTTCCGGTTTAAAATTTTTTATTGTTCTGATTACATGCTTGAATATTTTGAGATATTTATCCTCAGTAGTTCCTGGTGGCAAAGGAATATTTACACAGTTTTTTTCTGTTTTGAAACCAGTTCCTGGAAAAAGTGGAACTTGATGTATGGATATGTACAACACACTCTCGTCTCCCAAAAATATATCTTGCGTTCCATTACCGTGATGAACATCGAAATCGCATATAGCAATTTTCATATTTCTTTTTTGTTGTAATTTTTTCACTGCTACAGCTATGTTATTGAAGTAACAAAACCCTCCTAAGAAGTCTCTTCCTGCGTGGTGGCCAGGAGGTCTCATCAAAGAAAAAGAATTTATACCTTTCAACGCAAGTTGCGCCGCCTTTATCGCTCCTCCCACAGAAAGTAAAGCATAATTGTATATATTTTTTATATTTGGTGTATCAAAATCGAAAAAATCGTTTTTCTTAACTTTTTTTATTAAGTCCTCGGTGTGCACAAGTCTAAGGTCTTTTTCTTTACAAACAGACGGTTTTGTGAATTCGAATTTATCTTTTAAGAATTCATAACTAGAGGAAACCCTGGATGGTGATTCTGGATGTCCTGGAGATTCATATTCAAGGCATTTCTCTGAGAAGACAATCTTCATGTTTTTTATTTATTAATTTACAATTTATTCTTCTCTGTATTCTGGAACTACTTCTTCTTTTATATTTTTGAATCGTGATGTATATCCTCTAATCCTATCCCTCACAGAACGGGCTAAAGAACGAATTTCACTTCGCTCAACATTTCTTTCGGTAATTTCGTGTAAATATCTTCTACTAGTTTT
>Ga0164318_10006439_pt1 | contig 11358 bp, 7 predicted proteins | sample GuaBasSedimGuay9_FD_113734 | JGI IMG/M metagenome (GOLD analysis project Ga0164318, IMG submission 113734) | Subseafloor sediment microbial communities from Guaymas Basin, Gulf of California, Mexico - Guay9, Core 4571-4, 0-3 cm | ecosystem: Environmental > Aquatic > Marine > Hydrothermal vents >... | reverse complement strand
CGTGACATTAAGGCGATAAAAAAGGTCGGCGGAGCGAAAATCACGTTGACCCCGTATGTTTTAATAATCCTGAAAGAGTCTTCCATGTCAAATAGCGGGATGGGGATGACGGTTCCCCCCTGATAAAGGGCCGGCAGTTGATGAAGCAAATACCCGGACGTATGAAACATGGGCATGATCGAAAAATTGACTTCCCGGCCTTCCCAGGAGCGAAATGCGTGTGCATGCGTCAGGGAATTGAACACCAGATTGAAATGGGTTTCAATAACCCCCAAAGGCTTGCCGGTTGTTCCCATGGCATAAAGGAGTAGTGCCGGGTCTTTTTTGGGATCCACCGGTTCTGCGTCTTCAAGCGGGTGGCTTTTTTTGATGGATTCAAAAAAGTCGATAGCCCCTTCTATTGGCTGTTTGGGGGTTTCCCAGAAATATTTCAGGGCGTTCGGAATAATCACATTTGCGTCTGCCCAGTCTTTGACGTTGGTTACGATGATGTTATCAATCTGACCGTTTTTTTTTAACCCTTCGACTTTGTCATATAGGATATCGAGAATAAAAATATTTTTAGCATTCGAATCTTTTACCTGGTAAGCGATTTCATCTGTCTGGTACATGACATCAATAGGGGTGTGAATTGCGCCGATCATGGTGACGGCGTAAAATGCCACAATATGCTGCAAAGAGTTGGGAAGCATGGTGGCGACCACATCCCCCTTACCGATGCCAAGGCCCTTGAGCATGGTTGCATATCGGCAGATCAGGTCATCTAAATCCTGATAGGAAATTTTTTTGTCTAAAAAAATAACGGCGGTTTCATCGGGATGGTTTTTAGCGGTATTCCGAAATAACTGGTAAATAGATACCATGGGAATGAGGGGGATGGTCTCCATAAACCAGCTTGGATGACTGATCACATAGGCATCTTCCGGGGAATAGTTTTGACCTTCTTCAAGCCAATCCGCCGGATATCCGAGGCTCTGATAGCAATCGGTCAGCGCTTTATCGAAAAAGTCAGCACTTTTTTCAAAACGCGGGGGCATTATCTTTTTCATTGAGACTCTCCTTATGATAAAGCCGGAGGCTTAATTTCTCCCAGCGCCATGCGGGCAAGATCTCCTAAGAAGATCAGGGGAAGACCTTTTTCTCCGGCAGCGTTTTCCAACGAATGGATGCACATGGGGCACAAACAGACAATGGCTTCGGCCCCGGCAGCTTTTGCATCCAGGACATTTTCCATCACGTCCGGATTCGGGTCCCCTGCGTTGAGTAAAAGTTTTACCGCAGCACAGCATTTTGCATTTTCACGATCAAAGGTTCTTTCCACCCGTGTTGCGCCGCACAGTTTGAACAGTTCATCGATAAAATGCTCTTTTTCAGGCGTATGGCGGAAAGCGCAGGGCCGCTGGTAAGCGACTTTAAGATTCAACGGAACCAGACGATCCTTGTTGGCGCTTAAATATTCCACCAGATATTCGGAAAGATGGATCACCTTAAATGGTACGTCAATGCCGTATTCCGGCGTCAATCCGGCAAGCATGGCATAACAGTCGTCATGAAAGCATACAATCTCTTTGGCGCCGGTGGCTGCCAGTCGATCGACAAATTTTTGGGCATGCTTTTGCTGAATACTCTCCGCCCCCATATGACTGAATAGAATCCAGCAGAAATAAGGCTTACCGCCAATTTGGGGCAGATCGTAGAGTTCGCCTTGAATCAAATGACCGTCTGTTTTGCCGAATAAGCAAATATTCATGATGCGGTCGGCCCGGGGAATATTTTTCAGTTCACCGGTAAACGTAAGTTTGGATTCTGTCATGTCAATGATGTCCTGCGCGACCCGCTGATATTTTTCCTGCAGCCCGGCAATCAGATCAAAGGGGTTGGCATGTGTCGGGCAAATTTCATTGCAGGCATAACAAGTGATACACTGGTCAACAACCGGTGTGTGGTTGCCGGCAATCATTTCCGTCATCCATTCAACGGCCTGATCCTTTTCCGCATCTATCCATTGACATTTTACCAAGCAGTCTCCGCACAGTTCACATTGCTCTTTTTTAAACATAAATGAATCCTTCTTTGACCATTATCGCATGATCAAATTTATATATAAAAATTATTATTACCTGTGAGAGAACGCCATGTCAATCCAGACCTTGAAATGCTGAAAGAAAACTTTGTAAAAACTGCTGAATTGAAGAGGTTGAAAAATATACCAGTTACAGTATATATTAGTAAGAAGCCGAGGTTGTTTTTTTACAAGGGCTTTTTTTTGAAATCAATTAACTGATTGATAACTTATGATATTCGAAACAATAAAAGAAAAAATAACTGGAGATGGAAGGTGACGAAGCGCCAGATTCAATTTGATTTCGGAAGTTTTGCCTTGTCTTGCCTGCGTTCATGACGTTTTTCAACACCCTGTTACAATAAGTTGGTTTTGTAAAACGGCCCGGTTTTACTTCAATTTTCAATAGACCGGCCCGGGTTGTATGCACCTCCGGGCGGTTTGTCCGTGTCTTGTTAAATCCATTTTAATATTCCTGCAAAAACAATCAGCATCATCGTGTTAACCGCAAAGAGGAATCCGATGAACGTCACCTGTGTTTTGGGTTTCCAGTCATAGCTGTACATTGAAATGACAAAGAAGGGGATGTAAACGGTAATAAAAACAGGGAATGAACCCCACCAAGGATATACCCAGACAAATGAGGGCGTTTTTGCCAGAAATATTTCGAAGAGGGAGAAAAAGGCCGCTGTCCCGACCCCCACAAGAAGCCGGTCACTGATGCCGAAAATTTTGAATTTCGGGTCTTCATCAAGGAGTTTGCTGTATACAAGACCGGCGGCAGCAAACATGATGCTGATTTCGGCGCAAACCCCGACAAGAAGCAAAAATCCCGTTCCTTCGGGAACGGTCCACAGGGCATGCCCGCTGAAATGCTGTATCAGCGCGTTTCCGATTTCATAAAACCAGTGAACCATGTACAGGGAAAGCCCGGCGGCAATCCCTTTATAGTTTTTTTTGTCATACTCGTTAAAGTAAATGTAAACAAGAAACATGATAAGCGGGATGAGGTACCATTGGAAGGTCTCTCCGCTTCTTAAAATGGATAACGCCTGTTGTGTTGCTTCCGGATTGTTCATATTTCCTCTCCTTTTGTCCTGGTGTATTGAGATGTTACCGATTGTTGAGCTCAGACCTTCCTGAAGCAGTGGTTGAGAAGGCTGTGGGGGCTTTATAAAATGTGATATTGTTTAAACCCGGATTAACTCCCCTGCCCGTACACCGTTTATATATTTTTCATTTTGTACCGCGTGCTGTCCATTGATAAACACATGGACAATCCCTTTGGGTCTGCCGGCTGGATGATGCCCTTTGTCCGGTGTTTCGGCAATCGTTTCCGGGTCAAAAACAATCACATCCGCCTTTTTGCCGGAAGCCAGCACCCCCCGATCTTTAATGCCGAATCGTTCGGCCGAGTCGGATGTCATCCGTCGGATCGCATTTTCAATGGTAAATAATTTTCGTTTTCGGACACACTCCCCGAGTATTTTGGGAAACGTTCCTAAAGCGGCCGGGTTGGGGTATCCACCGTATCGTGTTAAGGCATCTGTTTCAAAAAGACACAGGTCATTTTTCAAAACCGTATCCAACACTTTTTCCTGCCCGGGTTCCCCGCTGTATGCATGAAACAAAACGACTGTTTGCCCCTGACTCTTTTCACTCAGTTTAAGCATTGTGTCAAACGGAGAAATGCCCCATTGACGGGCAATATCCACCACCCGGAGTCCGTTTAAACCCTGCTCGCTATCAATCCCCGCGTCCATTATTTGAAAATCATTATAAGAGAAGCCAACCAGCTTGAATCCAATCGATAGTTCCGTTTTGAGAACATTCCTGGCCCATCGGCTCTGGTATGCCTGTGGGAGTCTGCTTAGAAACCAGTATGGGAAAACCGCGTTAATTGTGGTATTGCCGAATGTATAGGGAAACGCGTCAAATTTGATATCCAGTCCCCGCGCGCGCTCTTTTTCAATCATTTTTAAACATGTTTCAGCTGTCGACCAGCTATTTCTACCCACAAAAATAAGATGGGATATTTGAAGTCGAATACCGGTTTTACGGGCGATATCTATCATTTCTTTCAGGGCACGAATATTATGCGGTTTTAAATAAAAGGGCGAATAGGTCGGCGACATTCTACTGAGTGCTTTTAGATGAACAGTCACCGGTTTATCCGCAGATGCGGCCACCCGGCAAAATGCTTCCAGCTCCGCAAGCGATGAATACATTCCCGGCTCGTACCCCAGGCCGAAACTCAAGGCACAGGCCCCCTCTTCAAATGATTGCTCAAGCGTTTTCAGACAACCATTTATTTGTTTTTGTGATAACAAACGCTGGTGGAGGTCGGCCTGTCCCAGGCGAAGGGAAGCATGCCCGACCTGATGGGCGGTGTTGACAATTGGCCGGGCGCTTTCAATGCAGTCAAGAAATTCCTTGAAAGAATCCCATCGATAATTTATGGGCCGATCGTTCATGAGTTTAAAATGAGACATTGCCAAAAGCTGTCGCATATTTTCAGAAATGGGTGCCGGGGAAAATCCACAGTTGCCGCCAATAACGGTTGTAACCCCCTGCTCCGGAAGACATTTCATGGCTGAATCATGATCATCACCCGGCAAAATCCAGTCTGAATGGGAATGCATATCAATAAATCCCGGGGCAATAACTTTTCCCGTTACATCAATTACTGTATCTGCTCTATGGAGATTGTTATTGTTCGTCACAGATTTGATTTGGTTGCCGTGGATTAAAACATGACCTGTAAACGCTTTTTTTCCGGTCCCGTCAATTATTTTGCCATTTTTTAACAATAATGATTTCATTATTCGCAATTCCATGTCATTTCCAAATAACTCGTCCATAATCTTTTGGAATGATAGACAAGTTATTTTTTTGATACAGTGGTAATTCGTCACCATGAAAAGCTTTTTACGAAGCCGTTAACTTTTTAAATGCCTTCACCGCCCCATAAGCTGTGGCAATGGCCAGGCCCGCCCCGCATTTTTGACGCATCCAGTCCTGGTGGGCCAGGATAGATCCGGCGGCAAAGAGGTTTTTATAAATCGGTTTACCGGCAGCATCTGTCGGCCGAAATGAATCATCAATTTCAAGTCCGGCCTGGCTGATTTGATGTCCCCTGGGGGCAAAGAAATCGGCCTGGTGCCATTGGGCCCGGTCCTGGGGTTGAAACACCGGCAGATTAAAAAGCGGTTCCTGAATTTTTTTCCGGCCGGCATACAGTCCCATTCCCAGAAAGCGTCCGCCAGCCAGAATGACACTGTCTGTTTCAATCATCTGCTCTGCTTTGTCGCTCCCATGGTTACCGATGCTTAAAATAAACTTTCCGTTTTTTTGCTGTTTTGCAAAAAGAACCCTTTTTTGCAGAAGTAATCGAACCCCTTTGGCCGCAAGAAATTCTTCCAGCGCTTCTTTTAATCGAATACCGGGAACAGACGGCGGGATGGTGGGAATTTCGAAAATATCCACTCCCAGCAGTTCTTCCAGATGCGTTCTTACCTGATGGGGATTGTACATGCCGAGAATTGCCGGAAGCCCCAATGATTTTGCATCGACAAGGTGAGGGCGGATGGCATCGGCAAGTTTAATCCGGTTTGCTTCTACTTCCAGCGCCCGGGCCATCTGCTCGGGATACAGGTCAGCCGAAGCGCCAACCGCCGGAAAAGTTAAGCGCAATGGGCGAATTTTCGGCCAACGGGGCATCAGCATATCTGCGATCTGTTTGGCGCTGAACGCCTTTAATCCCACGAAATCAACAATCAGGCAGGAATGTCTTTCTTTAAGAGCGACGGTGCCGGCCCACATGGATCGGGGTACCGCATATGTCTGCTTCACCGTGCCCACCGGCGTGATAACTTCAGTGTTCTGATTTTTGTTAAACATATACGGACGTTCGGCGGCTTCCATGAAATCTATAAACTGCTTCATTGCTGTTTCAATCTCAGGTTTACGCAAGCGGGCATAAGGGTGATTGGGACTGTCGGCTATCAGTTGATCGATGGCCTGCCATGGATTGTTCCAGGTCAGTTGTGTGTCAATGGGATGGATTCCCATCAGGTCGAGAAATCCGCTGGAATAGATTATTCCGCTGTTTACACCAATCTGAATGGTGTTAATCCGATTTTGGGTGGCAAAGCAGGCGGCGGCCATACCCGCCATACCAGTGCCGATGATGGTGAGTTGGGCGTGGTTTGTTTTAATGTTGGTCATTGCGTTTCTTTCTATGATGAAGTTGATGAATTCGGTTGCAGCTCCAGGCCAAAAAAACCGCAGTGCATGGCTTCCTGGAGTTCCGCCTGAACAACGGGTGCTCCCCAAAGCAAGCAGCGCTGACCTTTCCAGCGTTCATTGATAAAAGAATGAATTTCAGATGCTCCCTGATTAGCCGACAACAGAACCCGGTCATACAAAAAAGAGGTAATTCTTAAACTACAGAAATTTCCCTGGCAGGAGCCTTTGCCGATCCGGCTGCGTTTGCCGATTCCTTTTAAATCTACCTGCTGGTCGAAGATATCAAAATAATCAACGATTTCTTCAATCGCGCTTTGCGGGACCATTTCACATTCGCACAGCAGCAGATCATTTTTGTCATGACTTTTGAACCAGTTTTTCGGGGAAAATCCCGGTACCGCCCAACGGGTTTCATGGGCGGATATCAGCGGGATGTTGCGTGTCTGGCAGGGCGCTGACACACCGATTCGGTTGCAGACCAGGTCTGCGGTTTTTTCCGCCATCAGCCGGTAAGTGGTTAGTTTTCCGCCGGTAATGGTAATAAAATTTTCAATATTGTCTTTGGCATGATCCACCAGGTCAAACCCCCGGGTGACCGACCGGTCATCGCCTTTACCGCCGCCACCCAGCAGTGGCCGAACACCGGAGTAGGCCCTTATGTAGCGGGTTGATTCCAGGCCGGGCATCATTGTTGCGCCTTCATCAACAATCCGGTCCACCTCGGCAACAGTCGGCCGGATTTTATTCAAAGAATCCATTCTAAGGGATGTGGTGCCGAGAATGGAAACCGTGCCGCCAGGGACAAGAATGTCGGCATCTCCGGGGGGGCGGAGTCGGTTTATTACACGCTGGGAGACCCGGCTGTGGGTGATCAGGAGGGTGCCTTTAGAATATATCAGGTCAATGTCGGCACCGGCAAGTGCCGCCACCTGTCCGGCCCAGGCTCCGGTGGCATTCACAACAATATCTGCTTCAATGGATAATTCTTTTCCCGTGGTTTTATTGAGCAGATCGACGCTTTCGATGGTATTACCTGTTTTATTAAACTTGACGACTTTTGAATGCCTTAAAAACTTGCACCCGAGTTTCTGGGCGTCGGTAATATTTTCAAGAACCAGTTTAAACGGGTCAACAGACGCATCTTCTACTGCAAATGCGGCAATGGTTTTATCAGACAGGGCCGGCTCGGCTTCTTTGGCTTCTGCAATGTCCATGGGACAGCAGGGGAGATCTGCTTTATCGCAATAGCTCTGAAAGTCCGCGACAAATTTTTCATCATCACCTTCAACGGCTACAAACAGTCCGCCGGTTTCTTCAATACAATCCGGGGCCAGTTGTTTTAAAAGCCTGTTTTCGTCCCGGCATTCTTTTGCGGACTCGGGATCATTGGAAACGTATCGGGCCCCGCTGTGCAGCAGGCCGTGGTTGGCACCGGATGCCCCGGCATTAATGTCTTTTTTTTCAACCAGGATGCATTTGACTCCCCGCAGTGTCAGGTCTCTGGCTATGCCGGTACCGGTAGCGCCGCCACCGATAATCAGTACCTGTGTTTTTAAATTATTTTTCACGACCCATCCCCTATGATAAAAATTGATTTTTGAAAATGCGATTATTTCATAACTATCAAAAAAATTTAATATTTTAAACCACTATTTCCCGATGCTGTCGATAGTGTAATGTGAAAGGCAACCACTTTGCCGATGGTCTTTCCCCTCAAGCACGCATCGTATTGTTTTAATTTATTTAATTTGCATCAACGCAATTGCTTATGATAAACAGGGGCATTCGGTTTTTTTATAATAACGGAATCGTCGTATTGGGTGGTTTATTTTATTTTGAGGCATAAAAGACATGACGGAGGCCAGGCAAAGACAATGAATATTCTGCTCACAGGGGGGGCCGGTTATATCGGCAGTCATACATGTGTCATGCTTTTGGAGAATGGGCATGATGTTGTTGTTGTCGATAATTTGTGTAACAGCAAGATTGAATCCTTAAAGCGCGTTGAAAAAATTACAGATAAAAAGATTATTTTTTATCAGCAGGATTTATGCAATGTGGACAAGGTGCATGAGATTTTCAGACAACATGCAATCCATGCAGTGGTTCATTTTGCCGGATTAAAAAGCGTGGCGGAATCTGTTGAGCAACCGTTAGCGTATTATCAGAACAATATCAACGGGACATTGGCGCTGTGTGATGCCATGCAGGCCAATGGTGTTAGAAATCTGGTGTTCAGTTCGTCTGCAACCGTATACGGCAATCCTGAAACGGTGCCGATTAATGAAAATGCGCCGGTCGGCCCGTTTAATCCGTATGGCCGGTCTAAACTTTTTATTGAAGAGATTTTAACAGATCTTTATGCGTCTGATAAATCATGGAATATTGCACTGCTTCGCTATTTTAATCCGGTGGGCGCCCATCCCAGCGGGCTGATTGGAGAGGATCCGTCTGACCTGCCGAACAATTTAATGCCGTATATCAGTCAGGTCGCGGTGGGTAAATTGCCGAAGCTGATGGTTTATGGTGATGATTATGAAACATCGGACGGCACCGGTGTGCGGGATTATATTCATGTGATGGATCTGGCACAAGGCCATCTAATGGCCCTGGAAAAGTTAACCGCCGACCCGAGCCAGGTTACCTATAACCTGGGTACCGGAAAAGGATACAGTGTCCTGGAAATGGTCGCGGCATTTGAAAGAGCCTCGGGAAAACAAATTCCGTATCAAATTGTGGGGCGGCGGCCGGGAGATATTCCCACCTGTTATGCGGATCCTTCTTTGGCTGAAAAAGAACTTGGCTGGACAGCCGGTCTGGGTATTGATGAAATGTGTGCAGATGCCTGGCGATGGCAATTTATGAACCCGAAGGGCTATGTTTGATACCTTCCCGCCTGTTTTTCAAATAAATGGGCGTAATATCCGTTTTTTCGTATCAGGTCCTGATGGGTTCCCTGTTCCATTATTCGGCCGTTTTTTAATGCCACGATCCGGTCTGCCATTTGCACCGTTGAGAATCGATGGCTGATCAGAATTGCGCTTTTGTTTTTTAACATATCTTTGAACCGGGAAAATATTTCATATTCGATAATCGGATCAAGACTGCTGGTGGGTTCGTCAAGAATAATCAGCCGGGCGTCCCGCATAAACGCACGGGCGATGGCGATGATCTGCCATTGGCCGAGACTGAGTTCAACGCCGTCTTTAAAGAGCTTCCCCAGAATTGTTTGATAGCCTTTGGGAAGAGAGGCGATGATTTGGTCGGCACCAGCATTGCGTGCCGCATTCCGAACGGCCTCCGGGTCTGAGGATGCCAAATCCAGGTTTCCAAACCGGATGTTATCATTTGCCGTCAGATGATATTGAACAAAATCCTGAAAAATGACACTGAGTTCATTTCGAAGTGCATGTGTTTCAAATTTATCCAGCGATATTTTTTCCAGGGAAATTTTTCCCTGGGTAGGATTATAGAGCCGGCACAATAATTTGACTAAAGTGGTTTTGCCGGATCCGTTTTCCCCCACCAGTGCGACCACCTCCCCTGGTTTGATATCAAAAGTGATATCTTTTAAAACCAATTGATTCGTATTCGGATAATGAAAGCTGACATGTTTAAATTCAATGCCGTTCTGAAACTGTTCGGGGATCGGCTGTGGCTCAGCCGGGTCTTTTACCTCGGACGTCACATCCAGAAATTCATAAAGATGGGACAAAAACAGATTGTTTTCATACAAATCCGCCAGGTTCTTGAGAAGATTACGTAAAAAAATCAGACCGCGCTGGAATGCCTGAAAGAACATGACCATATCGCCAAGCGTGATCAGTCCCAAAACCGCACGGTATGCAATGGCCCCTAATGCACCAAAGATCGCCAATGTACCGAGCGCCTGGGTGAAAAAATCAGCCATTGCACGTTGCCGGGTAATCGATAGTTTTTCTTGCCGTAATATTTGCCGGATATTGGAAAACTGTGCGGATATCTCATCTCCGATACCAAACAGCCGGACTTCTTTGGCGTGGATGTTGCCCGTCATGATCCAGTTAAAATACATGGCTTTTCGATTTTCCGGAGTGCGCGTCTTATGCCACTGAAACATTTTGTGGGAATATTTTATACGTATCAGTATTCCGGGTGCGGCAGCAGTAAATAAGATGACGGTGATTCCCCAGTGAAATGACATGAGCAGGGCGGCCATGGCCAGCAGGGAGATGCTGTTTTGGGATAACAGCATCAATGTATTGACAATTCCTGTGGGGCGAAAAGGGCCCTCTTGCTGGGCCTGATGAAGGGTGTCGAAATATTTTGGGTTTTCATAATAGTCCAGATCGACATCCATTGATTTGGCATGCAGGACATCATACATCCGGTCGCTGACAGTCAGGCTCAGACCTTCCTGTATCAGGTTGGCCAGGGATTGTACGAAAATTTGAAAAATAGCCACACCGCCGGCCATCGCAATATAGAAAAGCACCTTGCGAAGCGCTGTCGCTGAGTCCTGCGCCCCAATGGAAGCTGTGACGGAATCTACAATCAGTTTCATCAGATAAATGGCGACCAGCGGCAGAGTCCCTTGCAGCACAACAAGAATTGACGAACCGATACACCATCCCGTCCCGGCCTGCCAGACAAACCGGATTGCCCGATCAAGCCGGACAGTATGCCGGAGCCTGTTTTTTATTGATGCGTAAATGGTCATAATATTTAAACTTTCAATATTTATATATAATATTATGTTAACAATCGTTTAAGTGTCAATGTCAATGTCTGTGTCTGTGCCCTCATGCGGTGTTGGCTTGTTTATCATTGGTGTAAATGTCGTATGTCCAGGCGGGTTTTTTGAAGGGGTTTGACCGATCCGTTTGAGTACAATATGTGGCTGAATATATAATGTATTATTAAAAAAAATAAATAGAGAAATCTTCCTGTGTTTAAAAAAACATAAGTTGCTTAAAATGGCACTTTATGAAATATTTAACTTTTATGTTTACTTTAAAGTCGGTTATTTGCATGGAAAGCCGTGTTTTTTATTTTTGCCGTCTAAATCT
>Ga0164318_10006438_pt1 | contig 11358 bp, 10 predicted proteins | sample GuaBasSedimGuay9_FD_113734 | JGI IMG/M metagenome (GOLD analysis project Ga0164318, IMG submission 113734) | Subseafloor sediment microbial communities from Guaymas Basin, Gulf of California, Mexico - Guay9, Core 4571-4, 0-3 cm | ecosystem: Environmental > Aquatic > Marine > Hydrothermal vents... | reverse complement strand
TTAATGCCAGGGACAGTCTCGCCGTCTAAAAGGACGCTGGAGATATTGTATGTCCCGGCTAATAGATAGATTGAGCCGCCTAAGCCGGGATTATTGGGATTATTGTAAACTTCATTTATAGCCCGATTGATCTCCTGCTGGTCATCTGTCCCGTCGCAGACATAGTCCGCCCTGCTGGTATCCAGAGAATCAGAAGCAGCCACAATCCTTGTTGCCACTGCTTTAGAGCCTTCCCCTCCTCCTAATTTCTGCCATTGACTTCCATCATAAAAATATAAAAAATTATCAGTATCATTGTAAAAAAGGTCTCCTTCTTCAGAGACTGGCTGCCAGGCTGAACCATCCCAGGTAGAAAGGGTATTAGCAGAAAAATAAAGGTCGCCTACCTCAGGATTTGCCGGAGCGCTTCCCTCTACCGGCTTCATCCTTAAACTGCCTGAAAAAGCTTCAATTTCTCCGGCAACATTTAGGCCAGCCCGGGCTGAATCCTGGAATAAAAAGTTAAATAATACTCCCCCGCTAAAGGCTATTATGAAAGTTACCAGCCTTAATCTTTTTTTAAATAAGTTTTTTGTAAACCCCGTCAGAGATAAAATGCCGCTCCCTGCCGTCACCTGCGGCGAGCCGCGGAACAGGCAGGTATCTGACGGTTGTCTTCGGCAACCGGGCCCTAACAGGGTAAACATAGATTGAATTTTACTTACCATCCTATTTATAGGTATAACATATATAATAAGCTTTGTCAAACCCTCAGCGTGTTTATGTGTGGTTATGAAATGGTATCTAATCAAGCAGGGAAAAGATTATCAAACCTGATGCGGGCCGTTAGATGTGGGACGTCGAACGTCCCACATTTAGATCCTGACTTTGACCCCATCGATCTTAATCACAGCTCCTTACTCGTACTCTTCTATGAATATATGCTTTCCTATGCCGCAAAAACTGTTCTGAAACAAACTTCCACACTATAACACATAATCTTGCGGCCGCAAGATTATGTGTTAACCGGGAAAATGCTGTTGAGATCGCAAAATGCTCATAATGCCCGGCAGCCTAAATAGTTACATTAAACAGCGGTTGTACTAAAGAGTACACAGCATTTTCCCCTTAGGTAACCCCGGCCTTTTACCCTTACGGGCACAGGCGGGCAAATAATGCTAACCGCATTATTTGGGTTAAGAACAGTTTCCAGCAATTTTAGAAGAAAAACCTTTTTAGGCTATGTCCACCCCGTTAGCCCCGTTAAGACAAATCAATGAGACGAAACACGTCCCGGATTTCTTGAGGCTGATACTGTATGTTTGTTTACACCGTCAATCTGGTTGGCATAGCTGCCGGATGGACAGAACAGCGCGCTGTCCGGGACAAGGGTGAAACCGAAGGCCTGGAGCAGATAAAGAATGTTGAAGCCATGCTCCCTTTCCCTTTGCTCGGCTTTGACTGTGACAACGGCGGTGAATTTATCAATCATCGCCTTTTAGATTAAAAGAGGAGGGAGAAGGCCTATTTTCAATTAGCTTTTACTGCACAGAAGATAAAGCCTGACACGCGGAACGATTAGCGGGAACAGCAGAGCCATACCTTACTACACCATCATCAGTTGTACAAAAATACCGCACACCTGTAACATTTGCCGTAACAGGACTGGCGGTAAGATAATAAGTTTGATTATCAGTTCCCACAGTAATGTCAGAAAAACTATAACCCGTTTTACTACAAGGAGGAACAGCACAACCTAACTTTCCATCTATATAAGGGGGAGTAGCGTTTCCCAAAGCATTTAAACTAGCCCCTGAGAACGCGCCGTTTGATGATCTCCAGCTATCCATCGCTGTAACAATGGTCTTTAGCCCCGCGACAGCCGCCGCTTCATTAGCAGTTACTCTTGCTCTCAGGAAGTTGGGGATAGCGATGGCAGCCAATGTGCCGATAATTGCCACTACAACCATAATTTCAACAAGAGTAAACCCCCTCTTTGTAAACATATTTTACCTCTCTTTCAGTTTAAGAATACCATCCCCGCCTGTCTATGTCAAGGCTATTGAAAAGAACCCTTATCAAGCTGTTTCTTGCCCCTGAAAAAGGAAAAATATCCAAAAGGATCCTAATCCTTGTCTAAAAACTTCTCCGGATTGTTAAAAAATTCTTTCAGCAAATAGTAAGCTTTCCTCGGTTTTTTTATGAATTCTCCGCCTTCCTCTTTCTCAAAAGATACTAATCCAAACCACTCTTCATTCATATTCAAGTTGCGGGGCGCTTTTATATCAAAATAGTAAGAGCCGTTTGACCAGCCGCCTAAAGTATCATGGTATAACCAGTGAGAACTATCCGCTTCATTGTGTTTCCACCACTCGTCGCTCCACTCAAATACTATCCCCCCTAAACAGTTTCCTTTACTGCTGTAAAAACCTGTATTCTTATAAATATTTACCCACTGGGAAAGAAGGAATTCCGCCTGGACATCCTGGTCTTCTTTTCTCCGGTAAGCGTTATAAGCATCACACCCCATTTCAGAAATCAGGACAGGCTTGTCAAAAATACGCCGGACAGAATTAAATATATTTCCAAAACGCTTCCCCCTGTAAAATATCAGAGCCAGCAAATCCACATCAGGGGCATACTTTTGGGCAGAATCCAAAGCGATTAATTCCCCGTTGCCTAAAGCAACCAGGTTTTTTTTGTCTATTTCCTTGATGGAAACAGCCAAATCATTTACAAAGCTGTAATAAATCTCCGCTTTCTTGTTTATCTTATCTGAAGGGTTATCTATCACGTCTGTTTCCGGACAGCTCCAGGAGTTGACTTTGCCGGAAAAAGAATAATTATTTTCATTGCCCAAATCCCAGATTAATATCCCCGGCTCATCTTTCAGGGCCTCTACCATATCCAAAACTTCCTCTTTTATCTTCTGTTGAAAAGATTGATTCCCGTAAAAAGGGCAGGGGTAATTCCAAAATCCCAGCCAATTGCCCATTACGGTATAAATACCCTTCTGATAAAATACTTCTATAACCTTTTTAGTCTGTTCAATGTCTTCTGACGGCTGATAGAAACGCACAGTATTAAATCCGGCTTTTTTCATAAGCTCCGCGTCTTTTGAGACTTTATCCAAATCCACCCAGAAATTATAGCTATAGCCTTTACCCGGCACAACCGGATGGTAAATAACCCCTTTGACAAGAAAAGGTTTTCCGTCAACAAAGAGTTGATACCCGCCGTCTCCTGTTCCTTTAATTTCTACATTAGCAGATTCCGCTCTAAAACAGGAGACAGACAGCAGAAGGCATAAAACAGATACAGAAACAGATAGTTTTTTTACTGATATCATTTAGCTGCTCCTTAACATAGGATACAGACAACGGAAAACAGAAGTCAGAATACAGAGGACAGAAAACAGATTACCTTACCGGGAAAAACCTTTGCCCGCCTACACGGATCCTTTTCACCCGCCTCTTCGGAAAATCCCAAATCCAAATATTACCAATACTACTAAATAAATTCCGATCCCAACCCCGACGTGAAGCCGGGGCAAGAATCCCAAGAAAACACATAGCTCCATTAAAAAGAACCTGCAGACACCTACGCGGAGTCTATTCAGCCACCGCGCAGGTGTTCCTTAATTTTTAATTATTTTATAGAGGACAGGTTTAAAACCTGTCCCTACCTAACGATACTTACTCTGCTTCGTACTTTATGTCATCTAAATAAAAAACCGCGCCTTCAGGGTTAACATCAGCATTGGTTGACCAACAGAACCCGCCGATTATATATGATAAATCTTTACCTCTCAAATCAACACTGTACTGTTTCCAGTTTTTAGTTAACACAACAGGCCCTATTCCGGCAGAATCTGAATCGGAATATTCTCCCATTATTCCGCCCATTTTGAATTCTTCAATGCGTTCTCCTCCGTTTTCTCCTCTGGCCCAGAAAGTAAGCTTTACAGCTCCGGTTAAATCCAATCCTCCGTCTTTTGACCCCCAATTGTTCGCGGGATTTTGCCAATACATACCGGCCCAGCGCGCGCCCTGAGAGGCTTTTGCCGAATAGGTTATTTTTAAGCAGGAAGAACCGGAATAAGGATTATTCTTCCAATTCCCGTCAATTTTCATATCCCCGTAATCACCCATCCAACCGGAAGCTATGTAATGATTATCCAAAGAACCGCCGTCAGCATAAACATAAAAAGGGAATTCAACTGTTTTTGATTCCGGAGTAAGGTTTGGATCAAATGTATAGTAAATATCGTCAAGATAAACAGCAGCTCCGTCAGCATCCTGATCAGCGGTGAAGATAACAGCGAATCCTCCGCTTATATACGACAAATCCAACCCTGCCAAATTGATTGAATATTCTTTCCAATCAGTAGTAAGCTGAATAGGCCCTATTTCTTTTTCTGAAGAATCCGGATAAGCTACGTCTGTCCCAATCCCAATTCCTCCAACTTTTACCTTATTTAGAACTTCTCCTCCTTTTGCTCCTCTGGCCATGAAAATCAGCTTGTTAAATCCGGTTAAATCAACTCCGCCTTTACGGTTTCCCCAGTTGTTCGGCGGTTTCTGCCAGTATATGCCAGCCCATCCTTTGCCGGAAGTACGTTTGGCAGAATAGGTTATTTTTATGCAGGTAGCCCCCGAAAAAGGAGATTCCATATTCTGGTCATCAAAACCTAAGTCGCTGGTATCGCCCATCCATCCCGAAGGCGCGAAATGGTTTGAAGGAGAAGTTTTATCCGTATAAACGTCAAATTTCTTTGCCGAAGGAACCCCTTCATCCTGCGAGTAACCTGAACTTAAGAATCCCATTATTCCCAACACAGTTAAGAGAGCCATCAATTTTTTCATAATCATACCTCCTCAATGAGGCCACAACTTATGGAATCCAAAGGATGACATAAGTTGTCTGGCCGAATTGATCCCGCCGAAGGTTGGAAAATTGTAGTAATAGAATTTCCCAACATCTTCTCTGAGGCGGGATTTCTTTAATAATTCACTATCCTTAAACTTTTAATTCAGCCTTCTACAGCTTGATTTTATTCTTCCTCACCCCCTTTTCTGCGCTATACAACGGACGCTTATTTTTTTCACTAAAACTACTTAATCCTTTATTATCAGACAGAGACAAGCCCTATCCCTGCAATATTTCTAATTCTTATGCCAAAGAGCTTTATAGGTAAAATAGGATTTTCTTAATTGCCTCAAAAAAGGAGAATCCTTACCATCTCCCTGGGAAGATAACCCCAGCCATTCCTCATGCATAAACCCGTCTAAAAACGGGCCGGAAAATAACCCTTTCCTGTCATGATACCCCGGTTCATAAGCCTTCCACCATTCGTCAAGCCACTCAAAAACAATACCGCCTAAAACATTGCCTGTCCCGTAACCGGCAAAGTTATCAGCCATATTTTGCCAGCAGTTTTTATGATACTCGGCCTGAAAGGATTCAGCTTCGTCTTTGCTGTATCCTTCCCCGTAAGCCGGAGCTCCATACTCAGTTATCATTATAGGTTTTCCGGCATACTCTTTGACATTCGCGAACAAATTGCCAAATCCGTATTTTCCCCTGTAAGCATTCGTGCCAAAGATATCCACATCCGGGCAATCCTTGCCGAAAATATCCAGAAAAAGGTTGTCACCGGAAGCAATTGCCACCGGCCGGCTTGGATCAAGGCTCTTTACAAACTTTGCCGTCTTATTAACAAATTTAAAAAAACTGTCCGGGTCTTTATCGGCATTACAAGCGACGCCATAAACATTCTCGTTTCCTAAAAGCCACATCAAAACATACGGCTCATTTTTAAAGTCATTGACCATTTTTTTAACACTCCCTAACATCTTAGCCTGTTGTTCTGAGTTTGAATAATCCGTCCCTTTAGACCATTCCGCTCCGCTTCCTATCGCGTATTTGCCTAAAAAGTCGCCCATTATAACCATTATACCGTATTTATCATATAACTTTCTTAATAACTCCTTATCCGGTTCATGCGGCTGGTGGTATATCCTTATACAGTTAACTCCCATCTCCTTCATCAGATAGAAATCACCGGCTGTTTTCTCATCATCATCCTGCTTGTTATTTCCGTTTTTATCCACCCATGCCTCATAAGGCCCGTCAATAATCCCGTTATTATTCACATCCTGCTTCATCCAGTCAGATAGAGTCCCCTCATCGGGAGATTCGCCAACTCTCGTAGGAGCGTAAGTTATCCCTTTTACAACAAAAGGCCTGCCCCCAACAAACAACTGCCAGTCACCTGATTCATACTGAACCAGCTTCACTCTATTTCCTGATTCCTTTATAACCTTGCCAAAATTTATTCTCTTATTCCGGTTAAAGAAATCTAAAACATTCCTTTTAACAAACCTGCCGGGATTTACGATGAAAACATCATTCGCGATATTATGGTCAAACCCTCCCTTTACCTTAATATATGCCCCTTTTAGAGAAAATCCCAACTCCGGATGCTCAGTAAGCAGGTAATTCAGCCTGCTTAAAGCCGCCGGGCCTACATACCAGGGGGTATGCCAGTAAGTCCATCCATAAGTTTGGGGAAAATGCGCTATTACCGCGTAATAGGCTTTTACCGCCTGTTTTATTAACCCGCTGCGTTCTAAAAGGCTGGCTATATAAAACTGTTTTATCCCCTGAGGTTCTCCGGCAACGTTCCATTTATAGAAAGCTAAACTCAAATCCCGCGAATTCAAGGCATTCCATTGGTTGATCTTATACAGCTTTTTCTTCACTTCAATAAACTTAGGGTCGTAACGCAAAGAAGTTGTATCAGGATAAACCCCTTCTCCGCAAGCGCGGGCTAATCCTGCCTGGTCATTAACAACATATTTATAACTGCTGGTCCCTACCCCTTTAAATTCTCCGTATTTCTCATAATCAACCGGAAACTCTGTGCCTGTATTGCTCAAAACTATCTTTGAAACTCTGCCTTCCCCTTTCTCCTTCTCTTCTATCCTGCCGGTCTTAAGTTTCTTTAATGTAATCTCAGCCTTCTCCTTCAAAGACCAAAACCATCCCCGGGGGTCCCACGCCTGGGCATAAGGATATTTCTTCACTATAGTATCAAAAATTTTCTCAGCCTCGGAAATCTTTTTCTCGCGCATCAGAGCTTCTCCCTTAATAAAATAGCAAGTGGCGACATCGTTCAAAACTTTATAGGAAGTCTCTTTGCCCTTCGGAGGAAGGCTGTGTAAAGTCAAGGCTATTTTATCAGCTTCATCCTTAAAATTTAAGATACAGGCATCGGTAATCTTATAAACCTCGTCAAAATTCCTCCGGCCCAATTCATTCCATCCCTTCTTTACATACCCGCCTGTATCCTGACTCTGGCAAATACCTGAAGACGGAAAACTGATGACAGATGACAGAAAACTGACAAGAAAAAATAGAAAACCGATGACAGAAAACTGATGATAGAAGAAATCCTGACTTCTGTCCTCTGTCTTCTGACCTCTGACCTCTGTCTTCTGTCTTCTGTCCCTCATCCCACCAACGCTCCTGAAGTTATACCTTTAATAATATGTTTCTGCATAACCAAATAAACCACAATTATCGGCAAAGAGGCAATCGTCAACCCCGCCATTAGAACCGTATACTGGGTTAACCCCACACCGCTGGAAGCAAAATCCATCAGCCCCACCTGAAGAGGCATAAGCCCTCTCTTGCTGAAAATGAGCAAAGCTAAAACAAATTCATTCCAGACATTCAAAGCGTTAAATATAACCACAACTCCGGTAGCCGGCCTGGCCAAAGGAAACATCACATACCACCATATCCTCAATTTTCCGCATCCGTCAATCCGGGCGGCATCTTCCAAATCCCGGGGTATCTGGTCAAAAAAGGTTTTATAGAGATAAATACTTAAAGACAAACCCACATTAATCATTGCCAGGATATACCCCAACCGGGTATTAAGAAGGCCTACTCCCTTTAATAGAACATAAAGAGGGACAAAAGCCGCCGGTATGGGTATCATCATTGCCGCTAAGAATAGAGCAAAGATGAAATTCCTCCCGCGAAACTGAAGCCGGGAAACAGCATATCCAGCTAAAGAAGAAATAATCACAATACCCAAAACTCCAAAGAAAGTGTAAAGCATGCTGTTTAAGAAAAACATGCCTAAATGCCCGTCTCGAAAAGCCGCGATATAATTGACTAAAGAGAAATGATGCGGCAGGCTGAACCCGTAATCGCTGACAAATTCGGTATTAGACTTTAAGGACGCGTTTATCATCCAGAGAAAAGGAAACACACAGCTTAAAGCCACAGATATCAAAAAAATATGGATAATCAGAAGATAAAATGTTTTTTTAGCTTTATCTTTCATCAGGGTTTAAACTTTTTGGATATTTTTAATAAACTGAATGACACACAGATTAAAATGAATCCCAAAACTAATCCTTCGGCGGAAGCATACCCGGCATGGGAATTATTCAAATCATTAAGTATCTTCAAAACCGATACTGTCGTTTTTCCGGCAGGCCCCCCTCTGGTTAAAGCCATAGGAAGGCCTATAACCTGAACAGTACCTAAAATAGTAAGAATTATTACCAGAAATATTACCGGCATAAGTAAGGGGACCGTAATTTTAGTGAATCTCTGAAAAGCGTTTGCCCCGTCAACCCGGGAAGCTTCATAAAGTTCCTGAGGAATTGTCTGTAGTCCGGCTAAAAGGATTATAAACCCCCAGCCGAACCCCCGCCAGCAATGAGTAAAAGCTAAAGTCCTAAGGGCAAAGTCAGGATTGTTTAACCAATCATGAGCTAAAGAGCTTAATCCTATCTGATGAAGAAAATGGTTAAATACCCCGGGATAAGGGACTAAAAGATTCCTTACTAAAAGCCCGATTATGATTTCAGAAAGAACCGGCAGAAGAAAGAATACGACTCTGTAAATCTTACCTGTCCTCACAGCCTTATCAACGGCCAGAGCTAATATAAAAGCTAAAAAGTTCTGAAAAGTTAAAGCCCAGAAACTTATATAGAAAGACCTCCCTACCGAGGCCCACCATTCTTTGTCATGAAAAAGAATGTCTCTGAAATTACTTAATCCTACAAATCCCAAAGAAGAGATCTCCGATCCCCTGTGCAAAGCCAGCCAGAAAGTGTAAAAGAAAGGCATTATGTAGAAAAAAGCAAAGATAGCAAATGCCGGCAGGACAAAACTGAAACTTTTAAACTGTTCTCTGCCTGAAGGATAATTCATTTTCTCTCCATCCTTAACTGTTTTACCTTATCTACATCAACAGCCGTTTCCTGAGGTGTCTTTTCCCCGATGATAATCTTTTCTATGCCTATATTTATAGCCTCGACAACCCGCGAATCTTCATTTAAAGGCCAGAGATTAGGATGAGTAAAATACTTGCTGTTCTTTAGAAACTGCTTCATAGAAACACTAACCTTGCTGTCACACCCTTTAACCGAAGGGAGATTACGGGTTTTTTCAACAAGAAAAACCTGCTGGTCTTTCTCAGTAAGCCATTTCAAGAAACGGATAGCTTCATAATGCCTGCTTGACAGCCGGCTTACTACAAAAGAACTTCCTGCCCCGGCCCAAATTTTAACCGGATAATCCCGCCCTGCCTGAGGTGGAGGCATAACTGAATACCGCAAAGAAGGATTCATCTGCTTATAAGTATTTACCCCCCAACTCCCGTTAAAGCTGAATAACGACCTGCCGGACGCGAAAATCTGCTCAGCTTCCTTATTATTCATAGTTATAATCCCCGGAGCAAGGATACCGGAATCGCGCATCTCTTCAAAAAGAGAGAAGACCTTTATCCAATCATGGTCGGTATAGGGGACTTCCCCTCTCAACGTGGCAAAGAATTTATCCTGCCCCATAATGTTAAAAGCATAATCGGTAGCTAAACAGTAGATAAGCCAATTTTCTCCCCATCCGCAGACAAACCCCGAAACTCCCAATTTATCAACCGCAAGTTTAGCGTCTTTAATAAAATCTTCCCAGTTAGAAGGAGGCGAATCGGGAGAAACTCCTATTTTTGCTAAAAGACTTTTATTGTAAAGGAACTGGATTCCCATCGTATCAATAGGAACAGCGTATATACCGGGAGGGACTCCATAACTGTTTCCCTTATCAAAAGTATTGAATGCCAGAGAAATATCTATAAAACTGTTTTTCCATCTATGGTTATTCTCATTCATATAAAAAGTCAGGTCATCCACTAACCCGGCTTTAATAAAAGAAGAAAACAGTTTTTTATCGCCTAAAATGCCGAATAATTCCGGCAAATCCTTAGCCGCGGCAGCGGCGTTAATTTTCTGAGAATATACCCCGTGAGGAAAAACTTCAAACCTTACTCTTATACCCGTCTCCGCTTCATATTTCTTAGCCAATTCCTGAAAAGCAGACTGGCGGTCCGACATCCAGTGCCATACAACAATCTCAGCCTTATCCTCCGCGGCCTTATGAAAAGAACACCCTGTCAACGATATCAATAAACACACCCCCGCAAACAAAAATCTCTTCATTTTATCCTCCATCTAAGCTAATCTTAACCGGCCGGTTATACAGAGAGTTGATTATACCATAAGAGAATACCTGTTCAACAAGAAAATTCCTCTAAATTCTCTAAATCCAAGCCGTTCAGCCGGCATTAGATTGACCCCAATTCAAGGCTGCAGAGATACTTCCCCGTCTCAATACAGAATCCTTGATACCCCCATAAACTCGGGTTTATCAAATTCTATCCCGAATCTAAACCCGCTCTCTTCCAAAGGCCTTACCCAGCGGACTTTGCCTTGAGTATAAAAAGGCTTGTGTTTATCCTGGATGTTCAGCCAAAGCTTCAGATTCTTTCCAACATCCGCCTTTCTCCGGGAAACCACACTCATTCCTCCGGCGCTGACATCCAAAGATTCGGCTTTAATCTCTTCAGCTCCTCCTGTGACTAAAATATCTACAGGAAAACCGGCCTTAATCCGCTCAAACATTCTCCTTTCTTCTTCTAAGCCACGGACTTTTTCAACCATAACTCACCTCCTCTTTTAATCTAACGTATTGTCAAAAATATTTAAGTTGCTATCATACGTGTCCAAATGCAATCTTAGCGGTCCGGCCGCATAGGGCGCAGGTGGCCAAAAAAAATAGAACCGTCCCCTTCTTATTATACATCTAAATAAAATAAAAAGAACCTTTTTACCGATAACCATTAGAATAAGCCTCCTTTTCCTATAAGCCTATTCTAACTTAAAATGCTCTATTTGTTAACCGGGAAAATGCTGTTCTCTATACCCTTGCGGGCACAGGCGGGAAAATAATGCTAACTGCATTATTTGGGTTAATAGGAAGCAGTATATCTTCCCATACATCATCTTCCCATACATC
>Ga0164318_10006437_pt1 | contig 11359 bp, 3 predicted proteins | sample GuaBasSedimGuay9_FD_113734 | JGI IMG/M metagenome (GOLD analysis project Ga0164318, IMG submission 113734) | Subseafloor sediment microbial communities from Guaymas Basin, Gulf of California, Mexico - Guay9, Core 4571-4, 0-3 cm | ecosystem: Environmental > Aquatic > Marine > Hydrothermal vents >... | reverse complement strand
TTATTTACATTTATAGCAGCGGAGGTACATCCGTGGAGAACAACCTATGCTACAACGGATCAAACGGGATATATCTCTATAGTGCCGGAAACTCCACGCTGGAAAACAACACCTCGCGCAACAACTCCCAGTACGGGTTCTGGATACGTTCATCGAGCGGGTGCACCTTGAACCGCAATACCTCACGTGCCAACACGAACTACGGCATGTACTTTGATTCCTCTGGATCTGCAACCATAGAGAACAACACGCTCCAGAACAACAGCGGGGGATACCAGATATATTTATATAATTCTGGTACTGCCACACTCAGGTACAACTCCTTCTCCGGAAGTGCCAGCGGGATTGGACTCAACAACTGTCCGAACTCAGTGATTTCAGATCACGATGTCTCCGGAATTGGGGGTCTCTTCGTTAATGTGTGGGGCTCATCCACCGGCACCCGCATCGAGAACAACGTTGCCACGGGATGTGGCCACGGAGCTGCTGTGAGCGGGGCTCAGAACTATGCGATCAAAAATAACGACTTTTCAAACTCCTCCGGAGACGCTATTTATGTCGGTGCCGACGCTGATTACGCCGTGATCGAAAACAATGTCGGCTCGGGCTCTCAGACTGGTTTGGAAATTTACAGGGCGGACCACGTCACCGTCGACAACAACGATTTTTCAAACTGCACTCAGTACGGTCTTTATGTGTCAGATGGGTACTACACCGACTACACGGAGATAAAAAACTCCAACTTCTCCTCCGCCGGAACTTATGGCATGTATTTCTATCAGGGGAAGGCGTACCACTGGACCGTGGACAACAACCTCATCTCGGGCGATACCGCGGGAATGCGTTTCCGTTGGGAACAATTTTACTACGGAACCATCAGCAACAACTACATCTCCGGGGGCAGCTACGGGATAGCCGCCGGGGCAGCCGATCAGTGGCTCTATTTCAGGTACAACCTCATAGAGAACAATCACATATACGGGACCCAGAACGGGATATACTTTTATCGCGAATGTGACACCAACACGGTCAGGAATAACTGGATCTACAACAACACCGACGGCATTCGGATAGTCCAAACGAACTGTACCGGTTCCTGCTTTTACCGTAACCGCTTCGAGAACAATACGGGATATGATGCTTATGATCCCTCCACGAACGACTGGGACAACTCAGAGCTACAACAGGGGAACTGGTGGGACGACTGGCAGCCTCCAGATCACCCCGACGACAACGGGGACGGAGTGGTCGATGAGCCGAGACCCATCTCCGGAGGAAGCAGGTATGACCACTATCCGCTGGTCATCTATCTCCCTCCCGGAGAACCGCAGCTCTACCTTCCCGCGGACGGAGAAAAAACGAACGACAACACCCCAACATTTGAGTGGACCCTCGGCAGCGACACCGCGACCCAGCGGCTCGTGATAGACGATGATCCGAACTTTTCCGACGGCGACAACCTGTATGACAACGGCAATCTCGTGACGGAGAACTCGTGCACCATAGAAAATGAGCTGGATGACGGAGTGTATTACTGGAAGGTGATAGCCACCAACGACGAGGGGAGCACGGAATCCCAGACCCGCAGCTTCCTGGTCGATACAGTTGGTCCCCCCGCCCCTACCCTGAGTTCTCCGTCTGACGGTGCCATCCTCGACTCCACAACTGTTACATTCGAGTGGCAGACCGTGACGGACTCCACGGCCAAGTCAAGTGATGTGTCCGGAATAGCCTGCTATGAGATATGGGTCGACGATGACCAGTCATTTTCCTCACCCACGATCGAAAACACGCCCGACAATACGAGCAGCTCCAGGACCATCTATAACCTCACGGGGAGAAACTACTGGCGCGTGCGGGCGTGGGACCAGGCCGGCAACCCTGGAGGATTTTCATCCACACGGGACTTTAACGTCGCCGGATTTTCCCTTTCTGCAAGCTCTTCTTCCATCACCATTTTGAAGGGTAACACGGGATCGGTGGGGCTGACCATCGGCCTTCTGTATGGGGATCCCGAGACGGTGACCCTGGACTACAGCTGGGACGAGGAGCCGCAGGGAGCAACCGTCAGCATATCTCCAGACACGGGCAGTCCTCCATTCACCTCGAACCTGAGCATTCAGACGACCACGGATGCATCGACGGGAACGTACACCCTAACCATCACCGCGAGCGTGGGGGACACGCAGCTGACGAGGGATATCACCGTGGGAATCACGGGCATGAGTTTCATAATAATTTCCAGTCCGTCGTCCCTCTCGATGCTGAGGTCGGACAGCTCGACATCCACCGTGTCTGTAAAGTTCATGATGGGGGCGAAGGAAAACGTCACGCTTGCCGGAAGCTGGCACGGAACCGCGCCGACGGGTGTCTCCGCATCTCTGAGCCCGTCCACAGGCACTCCGAGCTACGATGCGACCCTGAGTTTTACCACTTCATCCAGCGCAAGCTCCGGGACTTACACGTACAGGGTCACAGGGAGCGGAGGGGGTCTGGAACAGTGGATCGACGTGAAGGTCAGCATCAGCACCTCTCTCTCGATCACCCTGTCCACGGACAAGACCTCGTACGAGAAGGGCCAGACGATAAACATATCAGGCACGGTCCTGGACCCGAATGGGGACTCTGTGGGAGATGGAACAGCGACGATAACTCTTTCGACTGGTACGTGGAGTGACAACGTTCAAACATCCATATCAAACGGGGTCTACAGCGCGAGCTATTACATAACCTATGACAAGCCAGAGGGAACCTGGACCGTCTCAGTAACGGCGGTGGACAACCGCGGACACGAAACTCCCTCTCCCGAAAACACGTCAATAACGGTCTCGGTGCCCGAGTCCCACAAGCACTACACGGTCTCGATCAGCAGCCCCTCTGCCGGGGAGGTATTCAAACGCGGCGATACCGTGACATTCACCGTGGACCTAACGGAGAACGGAAGGAAGGTACGCGGAGCGACCGTGCGGATCCGAAAGCCCTCCGGAGACGATATATTCCTCTCCGAGGAGTCGCCGGGCCTCTACTCCGGAAGCTACCAGCTCGGCTGGGACGATGACCTGGGGCAGTGGTCGGTATACGTGGAGGGGATGACGGATGAAGATGGAGTCCTCAAGGCCGGTTTCGACTACACGAGCATCAAGGTCGAACCCACAAACCTGAGCATCAACCTGATCGAGCCCTCAAGCACCAGATTCGAAGTCGGAGAAACCGTAAAGGTCAAGCTGGAGGTATCCTATCCGGACGGGACCCCTGTCGACGAGGGCGTGATCACGGCCCTCGGCCCAAACGGCGAAAATCTAGTATTCGTCAGGGAAGAAAGGGGAGTGTACACCGCCACGTACGTGGTCGATTCCACCGGGGAGTGGGGACTTCAGGTCTCGGTCGCGGATGCGTACGGAAACTCTGGGAGCACCACGGAAACGACAGTTCAATTTGTCAGCCCGGCCACGACCAGCTATCTGATCAGGTACTGGTGGGCGGTGCTGGCGATCGCGTCCGCCCTCGGAGGGGCCGCGACCATCGTGGCCAGATCCAGGCTCCGCGTGAGACAGCTCAGAAACATCAGGCGGGAGATCCAGGAGCTCGAAAGGTTGAAAAAGGAGAAAGCCGTGGAGTACTTCACGAAGGGGTCCATCTCCAGGGAGATCTACGACGGGCTGCTTCGGGAATATGAGAGGAAGATAGCCGAGCTTGAAAAGAAGGAGCGCATGCTGAAGAGGAAAGTAGGGAAGAAGGGGTGATCGAACGCGGGGGATTCGAAATGTGGGGATATCTGCCCTGTGCCTGAGCGCAATCTTCCTGCTGAGTTCATCTTCGCCCGCATCGGGCCAAAATTTTGATTTTTCGATAGAAGTGGATAACGACAACGTAACCCTCATACGAGATGACACCGCCGCAATTTCCGTCTCGATCGAGCTGATATCCGGAACCGCTGAAAATATCTCCATACACGGGGAGTGGGTGGGAAACGAGCCATCTGGCGTCTCCGCGAGCCTCAGCCCCTCCACAGGCACCCCCCCCTTCACGAGCGTCCTCACACTTACCTCATCGTCCACCGCAGAGGAGGGAAATTTCTGCTATCGGGTGGTGGCGGAAGGTGGTGGCCTGACAAAAACATGCGATGTCCAGCTGGCCGTCATCACCGAGCTGATCATGACGATATCCACTGATAACGAGAGCTACTTCAAGGGACAGAGCATCCACGTTTCCGGAAACGTTTCTTATGAAAATGGTGCGAGCGTGGGATCTGGAAATGTAACCTTGACCTTGAGCTGCGAGGGATGGAAAAGATCCGCCGCGGTCCCGATCCAAGACGGAACATATGAATATGAGTATACCATTTCATTTGGAGACCCGGATGGGACGTGGAGCATCAAAGCGGAATCGGAGGACGATAGCGGAAACAGGGGGGCTGCCAGCGAAAACATATCCGTTGAGCTTCAGGAGGGAGCGGTTTGGTACACGGTTGAATTTTTCGCGCCGCCGCTTGGGGCAATTTACAACAGGGGCGATCCCCTCCCGATATCCGTAACCGTGTTGCAGGATGACGAGAGCGTGGAAAACGCAAAGGTGAACTGTATCCTCTCGCCCACGGAGAACATCGCGCTCATGGAAAACTCTCCTGGAGTATATTCAACCGTGTACACCATTCCGTGGGATGCGCAGACCGAAAACTGGGTTCTATCCGTTGAAGCCACAAAGACCGTGGAGGGTTCTCTGAGAGCTGGAGGAGCATACACCTCCGTCACCGTGAAACCGGCGAACTTGAAAATTGAGTTTTTGGAACCGGCCAACCTGAAGTTTTACCCCGGGGACGAAATAGAGGTCAGGGTCGGGGTGACGTATCCAGATAATTCCACCGTGAAGAATGCCGAGGTCATCCTCTCCGGCCCAGGAGGAGATCTGACATTATCGATGGTGGACAATGACACCTACGGCACCACGTACGTGGTGGGGGAAAACGAGGTGGGAAGCCTGCTTTTGGAGGTATCCGCGGCGGACCCCTACGGCAACTCCGGTGTCGGCCACAAAGTAGTTACCGTGGCGATGCCGGAAGAGGAAATACCAACCGTCATCTTTTTGGTTCCAGCCGGGGTCGCCTTAGGTCTGCTCCCCGTTTTCTTATACGTCAGAAGACGTCTCTCCGTGAGCAGGCTGAACGAAATCAGGAGGGAGATGGATGAAATACGCAGGCTTCAGAAGGAAGCGGCGTCAAAATACTTTAAAGAGGGTTCCATTTCCAGAGAAACGTATGAGAGACTCATGCACGAACACGCGGAACGGTACTCGGAGCTTCAGAAGGAAGAGAGAAAGCTTAGGAAAAAGTGATGATTATAAGGACCGAACCCGGTGGGGGAGACATGGGCGAAAAGCTGAGCACCGAGGGAAGGCCCCACGCGAAACTGCTGGAAGGGGAATGGGTCCGCACTGGTATTGAAGGATTTGACCGCCTGCTGGATGAGGGGATACCATCTGGATCGAACATCGTGGTGGCTGGAGGCCCGGGATGTGGAAAGACCATCTTCTGTCTTCAAACGTTATATAACATAGCCAGAGATGGACACGACTGTATCTATATCTCGATGGAAGAAAGACCGGAAAGACTCTTTTCACATATGCTGAAGTTTAATTTCGATATAAAGGAGATCAAAAGAGACCTAGACCAGATAATGGTACAGGCAGGGGGAGCCGGGAGGATACTCATAAGGAGAATACAGCCAATTTTTGTGGCCAGATCTGTCGAAGCGCTTCTCGAGAAGGCCTCGGGCAGGCTGGCTGTGGACATAGACATAGTGCTGGATTTAATTCCGCAGGGATTCAACCCAAGTGTTCTGGCGATGGACTCCATATCAGCCATCGAAACGGCATTCTCCGGAAGACTTGAGCAGTACAGGATCTACATCGAACAGCTCTTCAGGTATTTCGAACAGCTGCGACTGACCACTTTTATGATAACCGAGTCTGCAGAAGCGCCGAAAAAACTGTCAAAAACTGGTGTGGAGGAGTTCCTGGCGGACGGGATAATCGTATTCTACAATTATCAGGGTGAGGTGGAAAGGATCCGGGGAGTTGAGATCTTCAAGCTCCGCGGAGCATCTCATGCTCGCCGGATAGCTCCGATGACGATCTCGAACAGCGGGATGAGAGTTTTTTCTGAAAAGTACATTAAGCTTAAGAGCGCCGAGTCCGCTGTCTCCGCAATTGTGGATGATCACAATCTTCGGCGATAGTCCTCAAGATTTAAAGTCCCGGATTTACAAATTAGTGTTGGTATAAAAAGGTGGTAAAATAGGTGGAAAAAAGGTGATAAAATTAAAAATTAACCCTGTCGGCGGGAAGTCCCCCTGCACGGGCGGGGTAAGGAGGTCACCTCCTTGAAACCTCTCACTCTGGTTCTCATATCCGTGCCCCTTGCCCTCCTACTTTTTATGACAACCGCCCCAACCGCGAAGGCAGACCCGGACTGGTGGGACTCCAACTGGCAGTACAGGAGGCCAATAACAATTACTGGAGACCACCCTGAAAATTACCAAATAAAGATAGTTATCCCTTACGACAGCGATATGAAGTCAGATTATAGCGATCTGCGTTTTACTGAAAACGAAACGGGACCTCTTCTGAGTTACTGGATCGAGAACTATACGGCAGATAATGCTACCGTATGGGTCAGGCGGATTGACAACACACAACAGGATATAGACAATGTGATATATGTCTACTATGGGAACCCAACAGCCACAAGTATGAGCAACCCTGAGAACACCATGCTGTGGTGGGATGATTTCTCAACCGATACCTCTGCCAATTATCAAGTATTAAGTGGAAGCTGGACTTGGGATACAGCAAACGGGTTCCTTATTTGTACCTCCAGCGGTCGCTTACTTTTGAGAGATTTAACAATTGATAACGTTGAAGTGGTTGGTGATTTTCTTCAAAATCAGTGGTCCACGGGTGTGCTACTCAGATATCAAGACTTGAACAACCACTACCACTTTTCGTGTGATCCTACTGGTAGCTCTCCAAATTCTCAAATAGGAAAACGTGTAAATGGAGACTATAGTACCTTAGTAACTGGAGCTTATCCTCCTTCAGGCACGTGGACGAAGTGGACGATTAGAGCATATGGCTCTACACTTTATTTCAAAAATGGTGACTACGGGACGTTAAATACGAACGATACTACATTCACTTCTGGAGAGGTGGCACTTCTAGGAGACGTTGGAGATACAAAATATTACGATAATTTGGTAATCAGAAAATACACCTCTCCGGAGCCTACTGTTACGGTCGGTGCAGAAGAGAGGGCGTTGCCCACTCAACCAACACCCTATTTGCTCATAAATGGTGTTTGTACAAACGATAACACGCCCTACTTCGAGTGGGAAAATGGGTCAAACGCCGACAATCATCGTTTGCTGATCGACAACGACCCAGATTTTTCTTCCCCAAATGAGAACAAGGTCATAGTGAACGACAACAGCTACACGATACCGGACGAAAACAGTCTGCCCGACGATAATTATTCTTGGAAAGTGGTTGCGGTAAACGCGAGTGGTGAAACATCTTCATCGACATGGACTTTCATCGTCGATACTCTGCCACCTCTGGCTCCATCCCTTTCCTCCCCCTCGGACAACTCCGGGACCTCCGACCAGACACCGACCTTCAGCTGGTCTGGTTCTGACAATACCTCTCTGACCCAGGATGTCAGCGGCGTGGAGAACTATACAATTCAGATAGACAACGACTCCGACTTCTCATCCCCGGAGATAGAGAACAACGTGAGCACCTCCTCCTACACGCCGACGACCAACCTCGACTGGGGCGTGTACTACTGGCGCGTGCGGGCGTGGGACCGGGCTGGAAACGCGGGGGAGTGGTCGGAGAACCGCGAGCTCAGGATCCTGAACTACTCGGTCAGCACCTCGGAGTCGTCCCTGGAGATAACCCGCGGAAGCGATACGAGCATCACCGTGAGCGTGAACTTCCTGAACGGGGTGACGGAGAACGCCACGCTGAGCGGTTCTTGGGTCGGAACCACTCCGAGCGGGGTCACGGCGAGCTTCAGCTCGGACCACGGCGAGATGAGCTTCTCCACCACGCTCACGTTCGAGACCACGTCGTCCGCTGACGAGGGAACGTTCACGTATCGGATAACCGCCACCTCGGATTCCGGCCTGCAGAAGACCGCGGACGTCAGCCTGACGATCACGGCCATCATCTTCACGCTCGAGGCCTCAGACGAATCTGTCCAGCTGATGAGGAGCGAGAACGCCGCAGTGACCCTGAGCGTGGACTTCCTCTGGGGAACCCTCAAGTCCGTGAGCCTGAGCGGGGAGTGGGTGGACGGGACCCCGGATGGCATCACGACGAGCTTCAGCGCATCCTCGGGCACCCCTCCGTACACCTCCACCCTCACCATCTCCACCTCGGACAACGTCACGGCCGGGGAGTACACCTACAGGATAACGGCGGTCTCCGGGCTTACCCGTACGGTGGACGTGCTCGTGGACGTCGACGTGGACATGTCCCTCACCCTCACCACGGACAGGGACAACTACAGCAAGGGATACTCCATCGTCATATCCGGGACCGCCAGCGACCCCAAGGGAAATCCCACCGAAAACGGGACCGCGGAGATAGTGCTCTCGGCGGAGAACTGGAGCGAGACGCTGACGGCACCGATAAGCGGCGGGAGCTACTCCGCCACGCACTTCATAAGCTTCGACCAGCCCGAGGGGGAGTGGACCATATCGATTACGGCCGTGGACAACTACGGCAACACGACCGCGTCCCCCGTGACGAGGACCGTGTCCGTGAGCCTCCCGGAGACGTACAAGTTTTACACGGTCACCGTCCGGAGCCCGGAATCCGGGAGCACGGTGAGCAAGGGTGAGACCATCGAGATCATCGTCGAGATAAAGGAAAACGGTATGCCAGTACAGGACGCTGATGTGACATTCAGGACCGCAAGCGGTGAAACGGTGGAATTGAGTGAGACCGTTCCGGGTCTGTACTCGGCCACATACACCTTGGGGTGGGACGAACCAGTAGGAGAATGGTCAATATCCGTAATCGGTATCAAAAATAATCAGGGGCAGCTCAAGGGTGGTATCGGACAAAGCCCCATCAACATCGCGCCGGCCACTCTCGAACTGGAGCTGCTGAGCCCCACCGGCACCTTCGAGGCCGGGCAGACGGTGGAGGTAAGGGTCCTGGCCTCGTACCCGGATGGAACCCCTCTGACCGACGGCGCGCTGGTGTGCACGACCCCGGCCGGAGAGAACCTGGTCCTCCAGCCTCTGGGTTCCGGGGAGTACTCCGCCACCTACACGCTTCGGGGAGAGGACATCGGGACGTGGTCCGTGCAGGTCTCCGGCATGGACGCGTACGGGAACTCGGGCATCGTCTCGACCACGGTCGAGGTGCGCCAGACATCCCTGGTGGGCTACCTGATATTGTACTGGTGGGCCGTGGCGGTGGCAGTGGGCATAGCGATGATAGCCATCACACCCCGGATGATAAGGGCCGTGCGGATGGCCAAGCTGAGGCGCGTGCTCAGGGAACGGTCGAGGATAAAGATATTGAAGGAGGAGGCCGCCGTGGAGTACTTTGTAAAAAGGAGGATAACTAGGGAGGCGTATGAAAAACTTCTACACGAGTATGATATAAGGTTCAGCAGGTTGAGTGAGGACGAGATGAAATTGAAGCGGAAACTGAAACTATGAGCCGATCCCAGCCGAGAAAGTCCGAAAATGGGGACTTGCCAGATGCCCCTGCCCTGACAGGAAAATGGGAACTGTGCCCCGCTAAAGATTCTTCATTCCTGAGGGGCTTTCAAGTCCAAAAAAACGAAGTGTGGAGCTTTTTCACCATTTTTGCACCTTGTTCGCGCACATTGAAGCAGAAGAGAAGATATAAATCAATTTTTGGCTATTGTAATTTGAGAAACATGAACTTCCGGCGACCACATCAGAATCAGCAAGCTGGGAACCGGAAACTTCGAAGATGTTTTGTGATCTTCCTCTTCATGTCTTCTCTCGTCCTGCTTACATCGTTGACCACGCCAAAGGCAAGCGCCTACGAGGACCACTCGCCCATTGAGATAGGCAGCAACACCCAGTTCGACGAAGCTCACGGTGTGAACGGTGGTGGTTCCGGGACCGAGGAGGACCCTTATATTATAGAGAATTGGGCGATCGATGCCTCCTCAACTCACGGCATATACATCCACGATACCACGATGTACTATATCATCCGGAACTGCCTGATAGAGAACAGTTATGGAACCTCACACAATGGAATCCGTCTTGGTGATGGATCTGGAAGCGAGAGGAACGGACGCATAGAAAACTGTGTGCTCGACAACAACTCCACCGCGATTTATCTTTACGGCGACGTCAGCAATGTATCCATCGACAACGTTACGATCACCAACGGATCGAGCACAGGGATCGCGGCAGGTACCTCCGGCTCATACTACGCATATAATATATGGATAGAGAACAGCCGCATCAGCAATCAACCCTGGGCAGGCATCTACTCCTATGGATGGAATGGATCTTCTGCACAAAACCAGAACCTCACCATAAAAAACAACATCATAGAGTTCAGCGGAGGAGGGAGTGGAGCCGGAATTTATTTACGATGCTCGAGGAACAACCTCATCGAAAACAACGTCATTCACGATTCCGGTTCTCACGGCATCTGGCTTAGAGATCATAGTTCCGACACGACGATCAGAAACAACAGGGTGTACAACAATGGAGGAGAGGCTCAGATCTACGTGGATTGGTATGGATCCGGAGCGGTCATCGACAACAATGAGACGTACGGTTCCGGAAGGGGGATATATCTCCGCAGATCCTCCAACTCCTACATCTGGAACAACACCTGTCACGACGGCGGGGACCTTATTTATCTTTATGATGGCAGCGGAGGTGCATCCATAGAGAACAACCTGTGCTACAACGGGTCAAACGGGATATATCTCCAAGGCGCATGGGGGGGAAGTTCCACGCTGGAAAACAACACCTCGCGCAACAACTCCCAGTACGGGTTCTGGATACGTTCAACAAGTGGGTGCACCTTGAACCGCAATACCTCACGCGCCAACACGAGCTACGGCATGTACTTTGAGTCCTCTGGATCTGCAACTATAGAGAACAACATCCTCCAAAACAACAGCGGAGACCGCCAGATATATCTATATAATTCTGGTACTGCCACGCTCAGGTACAACTCCTTCTCCGGAAGTGCCAGCGGGATTGGACTCAACAACTGTCCGAACTCGGTGATTTCAGATCACGATGTCTCCGGAATTGGCGGACGTTTTGTCAATGTGTGGGGCTCATCC
>Ga0164318_10006435_pt1 | contig 11361 bp, 17 predicted proteins | sample GuaBasSedimGuay9_FD_113734 | JGI IMG/M metagenome (GOLD analysis project Ga0164318, IMG submission 113734) | Subseafloor sediment microbial communities from Guaymas Basin, Gulf of California, Mexico - Guay9, Core 4571-4, 0-3 cm | ecosystem: Environmental > Aquatic > Marine > Hydrothermal vents... | reverse complement strand
GTCACCTCGAATACTTGCACACCGATGCAGTATAATAAAATAGAGACAAATCCACAGTGTAGTTATATTATATCATCCTGGCTAGGATGATATAAAGATAGAAGAAAGGAGACATAATTAAATCGCTTTTCAACTGAATTAATTATACGTGATAATATGAAATATCCAATAAAAACTATCCGTGACAATATCGGATTAACTCAAGAACAAGTAGCTATTTTAACTGGTGTTCCAGTAAAGACATTACGTAATTGGGAACAAGAGGTAAGAAAACCAAGTAAGTGGACGCTTGATCTTATTATCGATCGGCTTCTTAGGAAAGAGATAGAAAAACAGTTAAAGATTGATGACGAATCAGGGGTATTGTCGTATTTAACAATTAAAGAAAAAGTAAGTGAGGTAGCAAAAGCTTACGATGTCAATAAAATCTATTTATTCGGATCATATGTTAATGGACAAGCAACAGAACAAAGTGATGTAGATCTCTATATGGATTCTAATTTATTCGGTTTAGAATATTTCGGATTTGCAGAAAAATTAAGAGAAAAATTACATAAAAAAGTTGGACTATTAAGCAATAAGACAGTAAAGGAAATGTCTGCTATAAGTGAAGAAATCGAAACTACAGGAATATTAATATATGAAAGATAAAGATTACATTGAAAGAATATTAAAATATGCCGATAAAATTACAAAATATATGAGCAATGTCACTTCATTTAATGAGTTTGCTTTAAATGAAGAAAAAATTGATGCAGTTATTCTCAATTTAGAGCAAATTGGGGAAACTGCCAAAAGGATAACAGAGACAATAAAACAAGATTATCAAGAAATTGAGTGGACCAATATCATCGGGTTGCGTAATATGATTTCCCATGAATATGAAGGAATCAGTTTAGAAATTATTTATGATATTGCAACAAAGAATGTACGAGATTTATTAAATAAACTTAGATAATAAATTTGAGACGTATATTAACAATTAAATATTCCAATAAAAAAAGTGACTAAATAAATTTTAGTCGCTTTTAATTTAAATTATAAACTTGGGGTTTTAACATTTAAGAAAGAAAATACTACTCCTTGATTAGCTTTAACTGACATATCAGTATTTGGCGGACAAACAACGATATCACCAGTAACTACCAAATTTTCTTCATTGCCAATCACAATTGTTCCTGATCCTGAAATCACTAAGAAAAAGACATCGACTTCTACGTTATGGGGAGGAATAACTTCACCAACTTGTAAAACAAGATTTCTGACTGCAGCGTTTTTATGATTAATTAATGTTTTAGTTAAGAACCCTTTTTTATTTATTTCACCAGGCATTTTAGCCATTCTAATTATACTCATAATTTCTCCTTTTTTCTTTCATTATCTCATTATCTAAAAAGAGGGTCAAAGAAAGTAATAATATTAATAAATAAACTTTCTTATTTAAAAAAAATAATAATAAATAATTTTCTTTGAAATCACTTTGAAATCACTTTGAAATCACCTTATAGTAATGAGTTAGTGTCTACTATCATAAATGTAAGCACTTTATTTTTTTAAAAGCTGATAAACCTTGTTATTGTTGATTAAAACAGTTACTATTTATTTTAAGTTTTAGTATATTTATGAGGTATGTTTATAAAAATGAGACGAAAAAAAGAAATTATTATTACTTATTAAAAAACATCTTATTTTAGCAATTATTTTAGCAATGGTATAGGATTAACGTTAGGGTATTATGTAGATACATCACGGCTTAAAAATTTGATTATCCCCTTAACATTTGTTTTAGTATATCCAATGATGGTAACTTTAAATTTTAAAAGTTTAAAACAAAAATCAAATCTTAAATTACAAATTACAACGCAAATTATTAATTTTGTAATCTTTCCGGCAATCGCTTATCTTTTAGGATTTATTTTCTTTAAAGATCAAGGATTCTTAAGATTTGGATTATTACTTATTTCTTTACTTCCAACAAGTGGAATGACAATTAGTTGGACAGTAATGGCAAAAGGAAATATTAATGAAGCATTAAGAATGGTTATTATTGGTTTACTCTTAGGAGCAGTATTATCACCGTTTTATATTACATTCTTACTAGGGTTTGAGGTAAGTGTCCCAATTATGCAAATAATGTTCCAATTTTTAATTGTTGTCTTTATTCCGTTATTATTTACTTATATCGGTTGTAACAGCTCGACTTTTCTTTAATCGCGCAGACGGAGTAGCTTTAGTTAATGGAACTTTAATAAGAAATTTAGCTTTAGCCTTAGCAATTACTTTAAGTGTTTTTCCAAATGCGGGAATTGCAGCACTATTAATTGCGATTGCTTATGTATTACAAGTTCAAATTGCGACTTGGAATTCAAAATTATCAAAATATATTTTTAAAGCTGAATAGTATTAAATTAATAAAAACGTGAAAACTAATTTTAGTTTCACATTTTTTATTTACTTACATAAAAAAATAAAGATATAATTACAAAAAATTGTTAGGGATGTTATAATTGGATTACATGAAAAGATAGAAAGGAGTCTTAATTAACTAAATAGTTAATTAAGTTGAACTTATGTTAGGAGAATTGATTAAAGCATTTGCCTTAATATTTATTGCTGAAATGGGTGATAAAACACAAATTTTAGTAATGGCTTTTGCTACAAAATACCATGTAAAAAAAGTTTTAATTGGGATTTTTATTGGTTCGTTATTAAACCATGGAATAGCAGTATTTTTAGGAAACACCCTGTTTAAAATGGTTGATCCTAATTTGTTACAAATTGTTGCTGGGTTTGCATTTATTCTTTTTGCTATTTGGAATTTAAAAATGGCTGATGAAGAAGAACAAGTTGATAAAAAAAATAAATATGGACCAATTGTTACTGTTGCAATTGCGTTATTTATTGGTGAATTAGGTGATAAAACGCAACTTACGGCAATAACTTTAGCAGCGTCTTCACAGTATCCGTTATTCATTTTAATGGGAACAGTGAGTGGAATGGTGGTAACTGGGGCAGTTGGGATTTATTTTGGGATTAAGTTAGGAAGTAAAATTCCCGAATTATTTATTAAGATTAGTGCAGCAGTTATTTTTTATCTTTTTGGATTTGTTAAACTATATAAGTCATTACCAAGTGAATATTTAAAATTATATTACGTAATTCCGTTTATTTTAATAGCGATTTTAATTGGTTGGGTAATCTTAGCACCATCACTTAAAAATTATCATGAAGGAAAAGTAACTCTTTATAAAAAAACTGCAGAAAAACTATCTAATTTCTATAATGTCATGGCAATGAAACTTGAAGATATTTGTTTAGGAGAAGAAGTGTGTGGCGTTTGTGAAGGATCAAAGTGTTTAATCGGGTATACTAAAGATGTGATTGATAAAGCAAAAAAAGGTAAAAAAATAAACTTAGCATATATTGAAAACTTAGATAATCAAAAAAACTTTAATAAAGCATTAGTTTTAGGAAGTTTAAAATTAACAGTAAATATTTTAAAAGATTATCCAAAGACAATTAAATTATTAGAACTTCATCAAATTAGAAAAATCTTTGAGATGATTCTCTTTAATGAGTATATAAAAGAATTTAAAAGCTATGAGACATATTATGTTGAGTTAACTGAATTGAATCAAGGAAAGTATAATCTTTAATGAGATTTAGTAATATTGAATCAAAGGAGCAAACAAATGGTTGATAAAAAGCTAAAAGGAATTGAATTGCTTATTTTATTAATTGTTATAATCATGGTCGCTTTGGCAACTCTTAATGCTTATTATATGAGTACAGTTTTTTATGATATGCCCCTTGAACAGTCGTATATATATGATACCATTTTTACTGGGGTTTTATTAACAATCGGATTAATGTATCTTGTTGTTATTATTGTTTATAAAAAACAAGAATATGCTAGAGCATATATCTTATTGCGTTTGTTTATCCCTTTAGTGTTGTGTTTATACAGTATTGGATATTTAATAGGACTAAATATTGATAGGGCTTATACATATTATTTTATCGTACCCGTATGGGTGTATATCATAATTAATTTTAGTTTTATGATTTTTAATATAGGAATATTTAAGAAGTTATTTAAGCTAAAAAAATATTCGACATTAGTTAATCTTTATACAGTTTTAATTACGATTATTTATTTACTTATCTTTTTTACAATTATTACTGATTCAGCAGTTCCCCTTGGCTTATTTGATTGGGAATAATTAAACTTTAAAAAGGTGGTTAAAATGGACTTAAAAAAGTTTTTAGTAATTAGCTTAATAATCATTTTTTATCCATTTGGAATTTTAGTTATGTGGATTTCAAGGACATTTACTAAAAAAACTAGATGGATAATTACGTTATCTTTTGGATTAGCAATCATTTTAGGACTTGGTAGTTTAGTTTTATTTTCGGGTCCATAAAAACTTCATAAAAAAAGCCTTTAGAATTCCAAAGGCTTTTTTTTAATTTGTTATTTTCCAAAAGCGGCTTGCCAGTCTTTCATAAAAGCATCAATTCCTTTATCAGTTAAAGGATGAGTAAAAGCTTTTTTAAGAACTGGGTAAGGAACAGTCGCAATATCAGCACCAACTAATGCACTATCAGCCAGTTGTTTAACAGTTCTAATACTAGCAGAAATAATTTTGGTATCAAATCCGAAAATATCAAATACTTGACGAATATCACTAACAACTTCAATGCCGTCATGTAAAGTATCTTCTAGTCTTCCAACAAAAGGACTAACATAAGTAGCTCCAGCTGTTGCGGCAAGGAGTGCTTGATTAACACTAAATACTAAAGTAACATTGGTTTTGATTCCTAGTTTTGTTAAAGCTTTTGTTGCTTTAACACCTTGTTCTGTCATCGGAATTTTAACAATCATGTTCTTATGGATTTTAGCAATTTCTTTACCTTCTTTAATCATCCCTTCAGCGTCTAAACTAATAACTTCACCACTGATTGGTCCATCTACAATTTCAGTTATTTCTTTAATAACTTCATTAAAATCTCTTCCTTCTTTAGCAATTAAAGTAGGGTTAGTAGTAACACCAGAAATAATTCCTAAATCAGCCATTTCTCTAATGTGTTCAACATTAGCCGTATCAATAAAAAATTTCATTTACATTTCCTCCGTATTTTCATTTTGATCATTTTCTTCAATTATAAATTCTTTAAATACAACCGGGCTAGCGTCAGCCAGTTCTTCGTATAACTTATCAACAAATAAAATTCCTTTTAAATGGTCTATTTCATGTTGAACAACAATCCCAACATACCCTTTTAATTTGATTGTTTTTTGTTCTAATTCTTCTGTTTCAGGATTAAACAAATAAGTTCTAACCGTAATTTTTTGATGTCTTGGGGTAAGCCCTTCAACTTCTCGATCGACACTTAAACAACCTTCTCCACCTGGTAAATAAATTTTCTTTACACTATGGCTAATGATTTTAGGGTTAACCATTAAATAGAGATGTTCCACTTCATAATCCTCATCCATCGTCTTAACAACTAACATTTGTTTAGAAATATTAATTTGCGGAGCCGCTAGACCTACTCCGGCTCTTAATTCAAATTCTACGCTAATTTCTGGATCCATTGAATTTTCTAGAAATTCAAGCATTAATTTTAATGTTTTTTTATCTTTTTTACTTAAGGGAAGTTTTACTTCTTTCGCTTTTTTGGAAAGAGTAGGGTGACCTTCCTTAATAATATCTTTCATTGTTAACATTTTAAACACCTCACTCATTATTATAACAAACTAGTTAAAAAGTTTACACTAAAAAACGTTTATTATTTTAAAAATCTTCTTATTTTTTTACAATATCTTAATTAAAACGCTTTCATATAAGTAAATGTGTTTACTATGGCCAGTAAAACAAGTATAATTAACTTGATATTTTGAATGGAGTGATAATTATGAAAAAGATAAGAAAAATTGGAATAATTACTGGTGGTGGTGACTGTAGTGGTCTGAATGCCGTAATTAACGGAATAACAAAAGCTGCGGTAACTAAATACGGAGTTGAAGTAGTTGGATTTACTAAAGGATTTACTGGGCTAATTAGCCATAGTTTTAGAGATTTAGATTTAAAAGCTGTTTCAGGAATCTTACATGAAGGTGGAACAATTTTAAAATCATCAAATAAAGATAATTTATTTAATTATCCAGTTAGACAAAAGGATGGATCAATTAAATATGAAGATATTTCTGATGAGGCAGTTAAAAATTTAGAATATTTAGGTGTTGATGGGCTAATTGTTATTGGTGGAGATGGTACATTAACAAGTGCTAGAGACTTCGCTCGTAAAGGTGTTCCAGTAATTGGTGTGCCAAAAACAATTGATAATGATTTACCAGCAACAGATGTAACATTTGGGTTTAATACATCGCTTGAAACAATTTGTGATGCTTTAGATAAAATCCATACAACAGCTTATTCACATGACAGAGTTATGGTTGTAGAAGTTATGGGAAGATTAAGTGGTTGGCTTGCTTTAGAAGGTGGAATGGCTGGTAGTGCTGATGTAATTATTATTCCTGAAATTCCATATGATATTAATAAAATAGTTGAAAAAGTTAATCAACGTGATGCTTTTGGTAGAAACTTCACAATTATTATTGTTAGTGAAGGAGCAACTCCTATTGGAGGAGAAGTTACAATTAGAGAAATGGTAAAAGACAGTCCTGACGCTGTAAGATTAGGAGGAATTGGAGATATCATAACAAGACAACTTCAAGAATTAATTCCTAATCATGAAGTTAGATACACTAACCTTGCTTATTTACAACGTGGAGGAATGACTTCGCAATTTGATAGATCACTTGGATTATTATTTGGAGTTCACGCTGTTGAATTACTAATGAAAGGTAAAAGTGGTGTAATGGTTCAATTAAAAGGCCGTGAGGTTTCACATACACAACTCACCGAAGTGGTTGGGTCTGGAGAAGTTGGCGAAACTTCAAAAGGTGGTAAGAAATTAGTCGATCCAAAAGGACAATACGTTCAAACAGCTAAGGCTATTGGAATTAGTTTTGGTGATTAAGGAATGTATTCATATCCAATAGATTTTGATTTATATAGCGCAGCTGAAGCAGTGATTCTTGTTGAGTTTTTAGCGTTAATTGAGGATGCTAATGAAGGAAAAGTAGATCCACAATTATTAATTAAAAAACATAAAAAGTTTCGAAAAATTATCAATTCTATCTCTACTGAGAAACAATTAGATAGAGAGTTTGAAAAACTTTCGGGATATTCAATTTATAAAACATTAAAAAAATACACATAAAATAATAAAACTCTTAGTAAAAGCTAAGAGTTTTATCATTATTTAAGGGAATATGCTAAAATATAAATGAGAGGAGTGGATAACCTTGACAAAAAAAGGCTTAATTTTATTTAGTATTATTTTTGCTAGTTATATATTAAAAATTATTGTAGTTGCATTATTACCACAATTTATTGATGTTACTAATCCAGCTAACTATGTTAAGGGCATTGCCCCATTTAACTTGATTTTTGGAATAGTAACTCCGGTAATCTTTATTACGCAATTTAAGAATCGTGCTATTTTCTTTCCTTTAGGGATCTTTTTAATCGTTGTTAAAGTGTTAATGTTCATTAATGCCTATGCTTATGGAACAGGGTTTTATCTTTATTTTGGCCTAATTGTTTCCCTTGCTAATATTGTAGGTTTAATTATTTTTACAACGATGGCATTTCTAAAAGAAGAAGGTAAATTAATTGCCAGTTATTTAATTCTTTTAACAGTTTATGTTGTTTGGACAAGTCAACTTGTAATGACTCTTTTAACATACATTAACGCTTCAACAGCTTTTTTAGCATTAGTTTCGGGGACAATTCCATTATTCTTACAGTATGCGTCATTATCATTATTACTGTATGTAGTTTTAGTAGAATGTCAAAAAATATCTTCAAAATCAACGGAAAAACTTTAGCATAGGAACCATTAAAAGAGAGTAGGAATACAATGAGAATCGATCGGTTTTTAGCAAATTTAAAATACGGGACAAGAAAAGAAATTCAAAAAGCAATAAAATATAAGCAAGTTTTTGTTAATGATGAACTTGTTAAAAGTACCGCTTTTAAAATTGACCCAATAAAAGACGAGGTTGTTTTTAATGACGAAAAAGTCTTTTATAAAGAAACAGTATTATTAATGATGAATAAACCAAAGGGATACCTTAGTGCTAATAAAGATGGCAAAGAAAAAACGGTATTAGATTTAATTCAATTACCGTATTCAAGATTCGATTTAAAAATTGCGGGAAGATTAGATAAGGATACTGAAGGATTATTATTACTGACAAATAATGGTAAACTTCTGCATAATATAATTTCGCCATCAAAAGATGTGTATAAAAAATATTTTGTTAGGGTTGATCAGCCAATGAAAAAGCTGAAAAAGTTAACAGAAGAATATGAGATTCTTGATGGAAGAGATTATTTATTTATTCCAGCTAGTCCCATTGTAGAAAAAATCAATGATACAGAATTTTATTTATCAATTAAAGAAGGAAAATTTCATCAAATTAAGCGAATGGTAGAACATTTTAATCGAAAAGTAGTCTATTTAAAACGAGTTCAGATTGGTGAAATAAAATTAGATGAAAGTCTAAAATTAGGCGAATATAAGGAAATAAGTGATTATAAAATATAAAAAAGCCCAATGGGCTTTTTTTATTTTTCTTGGTTAATTATCTCTATAAGATTTTTAAGGACATAATCAAGTTCTTCAGGAGTTGTAAAGTCGCCAATTGAAAATCTAATAGTATTATTTATAAATTCATCAGAAACACCAATAGCTACTAAAACATGGCTTGGAGTAATTATTTGTGAATCACATGCACTACCAGTTGAGACATAGATTCCTCGTTGGTTTAATAAGTATTGTAATGTCGGTCCATCAATTCCCTTGAAAGAAAGATTTAAGTTTCCAGGAAGTCTGTTTTCTCCTATTTTTGGACCATTAAGCAAATAGTTTATTTTTGCCTCATCAAGCTTTTCTAAAAAGTGTTTTGCATACTTATTAAGGCGTTTGGTATATTCATCTAATTGTGATATACCGTTTTCTAAAGCTTTAGTAATTCCAGCGATAAAGGCAACATTTTCTGTGCCAGCACGTAACTTTTGTTCTTGTTGACCACCATGAATTAATGGAGCAATATGAGTTTTATTTTTAATGTATAGAATACCAATTCCTTTAGGACCATGAAATTTATGTCCTGAGATGCTTAATAAATCGATATTAAGTTCTTCAATATTAAGGGGAGTATGACAAACTGCTTGAACAGCATCAAGATGTAAATAGGTATTAGCTTCGTTACATATTTCACTAATTGCTTTCACATTTTGAATTGTTCCAATTTCGTTATTTGCCATAATAATACTAACTAATAAAGTATTATCAGAAACTAGTTCTCTTAAATGATTTAAATCTACAAAACCTGCTTGATCAACATCAACAAATAATACTGTATATCCTAAACTTTCTAAGTAATTAAAGGATTCAAGAGTAGCGTGATGTTCAATTTTAGTGGTAATAATATCACTTTTACTATTGTTTTTGGCGGCGATACCTTTAATTGCCCAGTTAGTAGATTCACTTCCACAACTTGTAAAATAGATTTCATCTTTTTGACAATGTAAAAGTTCTGCGATTTTTTGGCGGGAATGGTTAATTACTTTTCGATTATTAATCCCTTTTTCATGTAAACTTGAAGGATTTCCGTATTCTTCTTTAAAAAAGGGTAACATTGTAGCTAAAACTTCTTTGCTCACCCCGGTAGTTGCTGCATTATCTAAATATACTTTCATTATTTCCCTCCTACTAGCTCAATTGTTATATTAGAAAAATCATCAAAGTCAATAAAACTTAGAATGGCTAAATGATCAATTATTTTTAATGAGTTACTATTTGTTTCTTTAAATAATTTAAGTAAATCACTAACAAGTTCTTTTGCAATAAAAGAAATGTGAATAATACAAGGATCTTCATCCCCAAATAAGGCGATACTTTTTTCAATAATTACTTTTTCTTTAATAGGAATATTTAAAATATTTCCGCTATACAAAACAGTATCAAACTTTTTAATAACTATTTTTTCTTTCATTTAATTCCCCCTAAAAGATTCTCGTGAAGAAGTAAATTGCAATACCTAAGAAGAATAAAGCACTTGCTAATTTAATAATATGGAGATGTTCTCTAATCCAGTTACTAGTAGCCATTACTCCTTTACCTTTAATTGCGATGACCGCAATAATAATTAAAGGTAAAACAAACATTAGATTATAAAATAATAAAGCAATATAAGCATATAAACTATCTAAATAGTGAATTCCATAAACGATTCCTAAATAAATTTGCCCTGTACAAATAAGCTCTGTAACACTTAGTGCTATTCCTAAAATAAAGGTTAAAATTAAGACAGTAAATAAACCTTTTTTATTTTCGTCATCATTAATAACATTAGTAAAAGCTTTAATTAATTTTTTATTATATCTTTGAACCCAAGCTGGTAATTGGTTTTTAACTTTTCCATATTTTTCATTTTTACTCATAAAGAAGTCGTACATATTAAAGAAAAAGAGGAATAAACAAAGTAAAGCAACAATCCAGTTAATCACAATATTGACGACATGGGCCTGAGCTGAAAACTGAATTAAGAAATTAAGTAAGAAGGTTCCAATTAAGAAATAGGAAACAAATAAAGCAAAAATATAAGTAACACTAACTAAAATTAAAACTTTTTTATTATCACTAAATCCCAGCAAACTAACAAATAGTAATAACATTGCAATTGCACAAGGATTAAAACCATCTAATAAACCAGCAAGTAAAACAACAGTGAATCCAGCAATTCCAGTAATATCATTAAATACTTGGCCTTCAACAACCGTTACAGGACGTAAAGGATCAGCACTTAAATTATAAATTGTATGATTATCTACAGCTGTTTGGATATCAGATAATAAATTAAAATATTGATCTCCCGCAAAAATAATTGGGACAGTCGCTTCGCTTTTACTAATTCCATAAGCAACATTATAAGCCGCAAATAAATTACTAGCATCTTCTTCTAAAACATCATATATTTCCACTGTAACTCCTTGATTTTGGAGTTTTAAAATATAATCATCTTCACTATTATAATCGCCATTAGGGCCGTTAGGATGACCAGTTAATTCGTTACAAACTAAACAAGTTGCTTCTTTAAAATAAATAACTTTTCTTTCTGCTGAAGAAACTGTGGGAACACTCACAGTAATGGAAAACAAAGCAAAAAGGAATAAGGTAATAAGTAATTTAGTCTTTTTCATTGTAAGCACTTCTTTCTAC
>Ga0164318_10006434_pt1 | contig 11362 bp, 14 predicted proteins | sample GuaBasSedimGuay9_FD_113734 | JGI IMG/M metagenome (GOLD analysis project Ga0164318, IMG submission 113734) | Subseafloor sediment microbial communities from Guaymas Basin, Gulf of California, Mexico - Guay9, Core 4571-4, 0-3 cm | ecosystem: Environmental > Aquatic > Marine > Hydrothermal vents... | reverse complement strand
TTTAATTTATCATCACTTTTCTTCATTTCTTAATCCATAAACTTTTTGATTTTCATTTTCTTTTTGCCGAGACCATGGGCTTCATACCAATGGAGCTCAACTTTTCGAACATTACCATTTTGAAGACGAATAGCTGCTATTCCCTTAAGTTTCCGCCACCGTCCAAAACCATATTGCTTATGAAGCCGCATTATATCTCGAATATTTCCACCCGCCGCTATGGTTTCAATTTCCGTGATATTTCCAATTATAGCAAAGTGCATAATAAAATCCAATAAATCAGTTTATTTTTCCTCGTTCCCACGGTCCTCCGTGGGAACGTAATTTGTTATAAGGCCCGACTTTAAAGCCTAAAGCTTTTTAACTGAAGTTCTTTTACTGCTTTGAAATGCTTTAAATTGCTTGAAGCAAGCATTAAATTATTCTCAACAGCGGTGGCCGCTATTATTGCATCACCTGATCTGAGTCCGGAAGACAAAGTGTATTCTTCAACATAAATAGATGCACGATGACCGATGTTTTCTGTTAGCGGCAGGACTGTAAAGCCGAAAGATGATAGAAAATCTTTTACATATTTGTGTTGAGTCTTATTTTTGGCACATTGTAAAAGTTCCATATAAGTTTGAACGGAAAGAAACCTCTCGTCTGACTTTTCCATCAGTTTTGCGGCCTTTTCGCTGCCTCTCTGTGCCCATATAAAAATATCCGTATCAAATATCATTGGTTCGTGATCCCCTCAAATCGTCGATTTCATCTTGAACTGATTTTTCGTTGATAGGAGACGACATACCAAAAAAAGGATGATCCGTAATTTTCATTTGGGTTTTCTTTCCTGATGGAATTAAAATCCCTTTAACTTTTCCCCGATAAAGAACAGTGACTTGTTCATTTCGGTCAAGGGCTTTAAGCACATCATTCATTTTATATCTCAAGTCGACAATTGTGGCTTTCATGGACATCCTCCGATCTCTTTTTATGTATACTTGGACTATACATTACAAGAATAAAATTTTCAATGGAATTTTTTTTAGCTACATATCGGAAGCTATTTTTTTGAGACGAGCTGTTTCTAATTTTGATTGTTTGAGCAGTTTATTCCAACTATCAGGTGGATGCCCACTATTCAGCATTTTTTTAAATACCCGATAAGCATCTCTTTTACTCTTATATGCGCGTTTTGTTCCTTCGTCATTGACCCAGACAAAAACTATTATTTTACTTTCTAAGTGATATCGAAAGAAAAGACGATATTGCTGGAAAAACGTTGCACGAAACCAATGCTTGTGATTCCCGCCGAGGGTTGTTCCCTGACGATAATCAACAAGTGTCGGATCTTGTGGAATGATTCCAAAAACCAGTTTTTCAATTGCCGCCAACCTTTTTGCAGCATTCTTTTTTTTGTAATTGGCGGGATATTTCTGTCGCAGAAGTTCAACCTGTAAAATTAGCTCTTCGACTTGATCTAAGAATAACGAATGACCGAATATCTTCCATCCATTGATGCTCAAAGGTTTTGATTTTGACAAACTTATTCGTCCTCTTCAGAAAGCGGGCTATCTAAATCAATCTCAATATCAGGTACAAGTGAGCGGATACGGCCAAGCAGATCAGAATCTATGGCACTGATATTTTGAGGATTTTGGCTGATATCATCAGCTAAAAAGGTCAAAAAATCAACTAAGACAGGATCCGCTTCAGTTTGATTTACACGAGATATAAGTACGCTTCCATCCGCCTGAACGGCATAGCGTATCTTATCATGCTTTTCTAAATGCAGAGCCTTTCTTACTATATGTGGAATCGTTGTCTGGTATCGATTTGTCAGCGTAGAATCGCTGAATAAGGATAATGTCATAATAACCTCCGGGCAGAAATATTTTTTGCATATCACATAGTAATGCAATCGCATTACTATGTCAAATAAAATATAAACGGCTAAAACAAATGGTTAATTCCTTCGGCATTTTCAATTTCGCCGAATCTTTACCTGTCCGGCATTTGATTGATTGACATTTATTTTAATTCTGATTAGTAAAAATATATGGTAAGAATCGTTGCCCCTGCATATCCCGTATCATATCCCCTGGCGAGGCAACCGTTGCCGCTGATTTTTTTAGATAATAACGATCAAGCCTGTATTGAATTTATATCCGGGTAACCCGACAATAGGTCATGATGAAAGGAAGGCAAAATGCATCTTAAACAATCCGATTTATTTTTAGGGATGGGCCACAATTTTCTTAAAGAAACCATGGCAATATCTGAGAAAGTATACTTTAATGACAGGGCATTTATTTTCCAGGAAGGTGATCCTGCAAATTATTTCTATATTATTATCAAGGGTCAAATCAGCCTGCTTCTGGGAGATCCCGGACAGGTCATATATACGACTTCCGGCACAGGGGAACTCTTCGGCTGTGCAAGCCTTCTTGGCCGGGATACGTATTTTATTTCGGCCCAATGTATGGAATCATCCATATTTCTCAGATTTGACCGACAAAAAATGAACAAAATCCTGTTCGATGATGTGGACAGCGGTATTCTCTTTTTTAAGCAACTTTCCGGAACGATTGCCAATCGTTTGATAGAAATGTACCAGAAAAATTTAAAACTGATGCCAACAGCAACACTGGATTAAGGAAAGGTATCAAAACATGAAATCCACTGATATTCACCAGACGTTAACAAGCTGCGAATTATTTAAAGGGCTTGAAGAAAACGAAATCAATATGATCGCTGAAATCTGTCAGGTCAAAACTTATGAAATCGGTGATGTTATTTATCAGCAGGAAAATTCCGGGGGCTATATTTACATTATCGCCGAAGGCCGGATAACTTTGGAAAGAAGCATGAATACCGTCTCTCGGAAAGGTCGGGTGGTCATTACAATTCTTGGAAAAGGCCGCGTATTTGGTTGCTGGTCGACGATTCTGGATGAACCGCATCATACGCTGCTGACATCTTTCTGCCAAAAACCGGCTAAAATTATTGTATTAAAGGGTGCCGACCTGAGAGGCCTAATGACCCATGATACTCAGTTTGGATTTAACATTTTGGAGAAACTATGTTTGTTACTTCGCGACCGCGTTCAGGCAGCCTACGGAGCCATGGAAAAAATTTGATCCTGTATCGATCTTTCGCCTGTTAAAGGAGTTGTAAGTACCAGTGGAACTCACTACTGAAGAAAAATCCATTCTTGAAGAGATTAAGACCAACCTTGCGACAATCAGTAAAGAGCGTAGCAAGCTCATCCCCATACTTCAATTTGTCCAATCAAAAATCGGTTATCTCCCCCAGACGGCAATCCATCTGGTTGCCGCTCATTTAGACATTTCGCCGTCCGAAGTTTACGGAGTGGCAACATTTTATAATCAATTTCGATTTAATCCGCCCGGCAGAAATCCAGTAAAGGTCTGCATGGGGACGGCCTGTCATGTAAAAGGCGGTGATATTATCCTTGAAAATTTTGAAAGAAAACTGGAAATAAAAGAAGGTGAAACCACGCCGGACAGAGAATTCAGCATTGAAAGTGTTGCCTGCGTCGGGTGTTGCGCCCTGGCGCCAGTGGTCATCATGGGGGAAACCGTCCACGGCCATATGCAGCCCAGCAAAGTGGAAGGACTGGTATTAAGGACCCGGATTGAAAAAGAAAAACAGGAACGGGAAAAGAAAAAAAATGAACCCAGCGAATAAGACGCACGCCAATCCCTTTTACCAGGCACTGCGAAAAAAGGCTGAAAACAAACGCCAGGATTTTTTAAATGACCCTGTGCCCAAAATCCACATCGGCATGGCCACCTGTGGAATTGCCGCCGGCGCGCTGGATACAAAAGCAGCCTTTGAAGAGGCCCTGGCCAAACACCATATCGATGCCCGGATTCATACGGTGGGGTGTATCGGCCATTGTTATGCCGAGCCTTATGTGATCATCGATCATCCGGCGTCCGGTTTCCCGCCGGTATTCTATCATGAGGTAACCCCTGGAAAAGCCGGTATGCTCACCAAGCTCTTTTTAAAGGAAGGGGACCCCCGTTTTGAGCATGTCCTTGGCGCCACCGTTCAAAATGAAATGATTCCGTGGATCATGGATTTTCCCCGGTTTAATCTGGAAAAACGCGTTGTCATGGAAAAATGCGGGCGCATCGATCCGGAAGATATTGATGAGTATATTGCCGAGGATGGATATTCCACTTTAGCCGATATATTACAACAATCACCTGAAGAGATTATCAAGGAAATAAAGGATTCCGGCTTGCGGGGTCGCGGTGGGGCCGGATTCCCCACCGGACAAAAATGGGAACTGGCTGCCAATGCTTCGGGAAAAGAAAAAATAGTCATCTGCAATGCGGATGAAGGAGATCCCGGCGCTTATATGGACCGCACCCTGTTAGAAAGCAATCCCCATCAGGTAATAGAAGGTATTATTATCTGCGCTTTTGCGGTGGGCGCGGCCAAAGCCATCGTGTATGTGCGGGCGGAATACCCCTTGGCGATTAAAATAATGACCCGGGCAATCCAGCAGGCAAAGGATCGCGGGCTTTTGGGGCATCATATTTTAGGCAGTTCATTGAATCTTGACATCGACATATTCCAGGGATCCGGTGCCTTTGTTTGCGGGGAAGAGACAGCTCTCATCCGTTCCATTGAGGGGTTTCGCGGTATGGCAAAATTTCGGCCCCCATATCCGGCGGAACGCGGACTTTGGGGAAATCCCACCGTCATCAACAACGTCAAAACCCTGTCCTCCGTGGTTCCTGTTTTAAGCAACGGTGCCGACGAATTTAAAAAAATCGGCACTCAAACCAGTCCCGGCACGGCAATCTTTTCCGTTGTCGGCAATGTGGTCCACCCCGGACTGGTCGAAGTACCCATGGGAACAACCTTGCGAACGCTCATCTTTGATATTTGTGGTGGCATCCCTAATAAAAAAAAATTTAAAGTCGTCCAGATCGGCGGGCCTTCCGGTGGCTGTTTGCCGGAAACATTATTAGATACGCCCATCGATTTTGATTCTTTGACCCAAACCGGTGCAATGATGGGTTCCGGCGGCATGGTTGTCATGGATGAAGATACCTGCCCGGTCGATGTGGCCCGTTATTTCCTCGAATTTACACAAAAAGAATCCTGTGGCAAATGTACGTTTTGCCGAATCGGTACCTTCCATTTACGATCCATCCTGGAACGGATAACAAAGGGCGAAGGACAGGAAGGGGATATCAAAAAGCTCAGGCAATTAAGCGAAGACATCAAAAAAGGCTCTCTTTGCGGATTGGGGAAAACAGCGCCCAATCCGGTGTTAACTTCCCTGCGGTATTTCATTGATGATTATGAGGCCCATATAAAAGAAAAACGATGTCCTGCTTTGATGTGCCGCCCGCTGATTGCCTATCACATCGATCTTGAAAAATGCGCCCGGGGTTGTGATGCCTGCGTTGGATGTTGTCCGGTAGAGGCGGTCTTTACCACCAAAAATCGCAAAAAAGCGATCGATCAAATTTTATGCGTCAAATGCGGTGAATGTTTAGTCGCCTGTCCACCGGAATATGATGCCATCGTCAAATTATCACCGCCGGAACTGGCACCCATTATTGAGCGCCCGCCGGAACCGGAACAAAAGAGTCAATAAATGATTACAATTCAGGTAGACAATAAAAAGCTGTCGGTTAAAACGGGAACGAATCTTCTCAAGGCCTGCTTAGACCATGATATTTATATCCCGAATTTATGCTATATAGAGGGAATGTCGCACCCGCCGTCCTCCTGTCGCTTATGTTTCGTCGAAATTAAAGGAGAAAAACAACCTATCCCGGCATGCACAGTAACGATTACCCAGGAAATCATTGTAAAAACAGATAGTCCCGGCGTGCGGCAGCTCCAGAAGGCGGCCCTTCAACTTCTTTTATCAGTGCATCATCTGGACTGCCGAAACTGCGCGGCCAACAGAAAATGCGCCCTGCAGAAAATTGCCAAATTTTTAAACGTCGGATTAAAGCCCAAAAACCTGGATCATTTCCTCAAGGAAATGAAAATTGATCAACGGCATCCTTTTCTTGATTATTACCCGAACCGGTGCGTGCTTTGCGGCAGGTGTGTCCATGCGTGCCGGGAAAAAAACGAACAGGCGCAGTTAACCTTTGCTAACCGGGGATTTGAGACGGTCATCAGCTTTTTCATAACACCGGCGCACCCTCCCCTTCAATGCGATACTTGCCGGGCCTGTATCGAGGCGTGCCCGGTCGCGGCAATTCTACCTAAAATTTCGAATTAGCCAAAGTTTTAAGGATCACCTGGAAAAAATAAATAAACCCGCCCGGCCTAAAATAAAAAGGGCGTTTACCGGTGCATGGAAAGACAAAAAAAGACGGGTTGAGACATACGGCGGATTACGCGCAGATTACCGCCCTACGCGTACTGATATGTGTGGCCCTTAAAGGGAAAAGCAGGAGAAAATTCTAAATGTATTTCCCGATTGCCGACATCGAATTAAATCCGTTTATACCGCCTGTCATCGCTTTTATTATTTCCTTCTTCACCTCCATGGGCGGCGTATCCGGAGCGTTTCTGATTTTACCCTTTCAAGTCAGTGTTCTCGGCTTTACGACCCCGGCGGTCAGTGCTACCAATCAGCTTTTTAACATCGTTGCCATTCCCAGCGGCGTGTATCGGTATATCCGGGAAGGACGTATGGTGTGGCCTCTGACATGGGTTGTTATCATCGGAACGTTGCCAGGCGTATTTATCGGTGCGGTCCTGCGTGTTCAATATCTTCCGGACCCTAAAAACTTCAAAATGTTTGCCGGAATCGTGTTGCTTTATATCGGGGCCAGACTGCTGAAAGATCTTCTAAAAAGAAAAAATTCGGAAAACAATACGGTTTCCGCTGAAAAACAATTTCAACAACTGGTTCAATCATACAATCCGGAACCGGGTCAAAGACTGAAACGGAAGCAATTACCGAAAGTCATTATAAAAAAATTCAATCCGGCGCATATTGTTTATGAGTTTTATGGTCAGGAATTCGATATCAATACGCCCGGTATCATCGCACTCTGCTTTATTGTGGGAATTATCGGCGGTGTTTACGGAATTGGCGGCGGAGCGATTATTGCGCCATTTTTTGTCAGTTTTTTCGGCCTTCCGGTGTATACCATCGCCGGTGCTGCATTGATGGGGACATTTGTCACATCTGTTGCCGGTGTTCTATTTTATCAGGCCATCGCACCTTTCTATCCTGGCGTGGCCGTCGCGCCGGATTGGGCATTGGGATTTCTGTTCGGCATCGGCGGCGTTGGCGGTATGTATTGCGGGGCAAGACTTCAGAAGTTTGTTCCTGCGAAAAGAATCAAGTGGATACTGGTTGTCTGCCTGTTATTCGCTTCGGCTAAATATATTTTTGATTTTTTAAAATAAAGAGGAAAATCTCATGTCCTTAGTAACCGCAAACAAGCTGGAAAAAACATATCAAATCGATGATATTTCAGTGGACGCCATTCGCGGGGTGAATTTTACTATTGAACCGGCGTCCTTTGTTTCATTTGTCGGGCCGTCGGGCAGCGGAAAAAGCACTTTGCTCAATATGATCGGCTGTCTTGATCCGCCGACAAACGGGTCTTTACAGGTTGTCGGCCAGGATATCACCCGTATGAATCGGAAGCAGGCCGCTCGTTTTCGGGGTGAGCACATCGGTTTTGTGTTCCAGGATTTTAATCTGATACCGGTATTGACCGTCTTTGAAAATGTGGAGTATCCCTTGCTCATGGTGCAGAACCGCCCGGCCGAAGAGCGAAAAAAGCGGGTGAATGACCTGCTCGAAGCCGTCGGTATGGGGGATCAGGGCGATAAATACCCCAGCCAGATATCCGGCGGCCAAAAACAGCGGGTTGCTGTTGCCCGGGCTTTGGTGACCAGTGCCAGTCTGATCCTGGCCGACGAACCCACCGCAAACTTAGACGGAGAAACGGCCAACCGGATTATCAATTTGATGAAAAAAATGCGGGATGAATTTAAAACCACCTTTATTTTTTCCACCCATGACCCAAAGGTAATGCAAAATGCGGAAATTGTTTTTACCCTTGAAGACGGGTTGCTTTTGCAACGGCAAACCAATAACGGGTGGGGCGCATGAATAATATAATTAAAATTGCCGCCCGAAACCTGCGGCGGTATTCGCGACGGACGCTGCTGACTTCCGCATTAATTACGCTGGGCGTGGTGGCAGTGCTACTGTTTATTGCCATCACCGGATCATTTAAAGAAATGATGGTCGGCCAGATCACGGATGCCATGCTCGGCCATATACAGGTCCACCGTAAAGGATACCTGGCTTCCATTGACAACCTGCCGCTCAATCGTAACCTGAACCAGAAACAGGTGACAAAGGTGAAAGAGATTTTAAACAATATAGATGCGGTGGAATCCTTTTCCATGCGGATTAAACTTGGGGCCATGTTCAGTAATTACACGGAAACCACCAATATCCGCCTGAATACGATCATCCCCGAACAGGAGGTCAGGACCGTTCCACTGCTTCCTGAGCGCATTATTGAAGGCCCCCGAAAAGACGTTTTATTGCAAAAAGGGGAGATCCTCGTCCCTGAACTGATTGCCAAAGGCATGAAAGTGAAAGTGGGAGACAGTGTCGTGCTGGTAGCCAATAATAAGGACGGGTCGGTCAATGGAAAAACATTCACGGTCAGTGGTATTCTTGAAGGCATTTCCGGCCCCGGCGGCCGGGACGGGGTCATTCATTTAGATGATGCCAAAGAGTTACTGCGCATTAACGGTGTTGAAATCAGTGAAATCGCCATTCGTCTGAAAAACATCAACCATCTTCCCAAGGTGTTTTCCAGGCTCAAGGCCGGACTTGAACCCTTTCGGGACAAAAAAGACAAGCCAATATTTGAAGTGCATACATGGGAAAAGCTGACGCCGTTTTACAATATTGCTAAAATGATTGACCTGATGACCTTTTTTATTAAAATCATGCTCGTGGCTATTGTTCTGGTCAGCATCATGAATGTAATGATCATGGCCGTTTATGAGCGGATCAATGAAATCGGTACCATTGCCGCTATCGGCACATTGCCGGGGAAAATTATGGCCCTGTTTGTCACCGAAGGGTTTCTGCTGGGTGTGCTTGGCACGGCTGTCGGAACGATAATCAGCCTGATCAGCATTGCCCTGATCAATGCTGCTGAAATTACTTTTAACTTCGGCCGGCAAACCGATCTCTTACTGGCCCCGACCATCGGCGCAGGAGATATTGTCACCATTGTGTTAATCGTGATCGCTATCTCCGTTTTAGCCAGCCTGCAGCCGGCCTTTAAGGCGGCAAGGATGGACCCGATTGCGGCGTTGAGGCATGTATAAAGAAAGGTAAGCCTTCACAGGGCACCGCATCTGCTTTGTTGCCGAGCACTTGAAGTACGAAAAGTACGTCTGCGCACTCGGCGCCTCGCACCTGCGGCACCCTGTGAAGGCTTAAAAAAAAGTTTAAGACTCAGGGTTCAAATAGTTTAAGATACAAAAAGATATGATATCTGAAATTTGACACACTTTACCGTTAATGAATAAGTAACTTCTTAATAAACCCGGGCCGCTGCTCCTGGATTCCCGCCTTCGCGGGAATGACGATTCACGAGACATGGCTTTCGCCGTCATTCCCGCGAAGGCGGGAATCCAGTGTTAGTATCACAATACATGGGTTTCCCGAACTTTTTGAGGACATGCATGAATAACTGATAATTATTTATAAATACAGACAATGCTGAAGGCATTAACCATAACTTTAGCTCACTTGGAACTTTTTCGATTCATCCGATTTTTTATAATAAGGAGGCATCTATATAATGATCCAGCGCATAATCTCAACAAGTCCCCGAAAACTTTTTTTAAACCTATTTGTTTATGGGGTTTTGATCCTGTTTTTGGCGATTCCCGCAGCCGCCCTTGATGGGAATGAAATCCTGCTGCAGGCGGACCGGAACCTCCAGCCCGAATCCTATGAAATGTACCGCAAGCTTATCAATATCGAACCGGACGGGAACAAAAAAGAATATGTCCTTTTCACGGTTAAAAAAGGACAGGACAAAATGGTGGCCCTGTTTCTTTCCCCGGCCAGCGAAAAAGGCAGAGCCACCCTGCGGCTGGATGACAATATGTGGCTTTATATCCCCAGCGTAGGAAAACCAATCCGAATCACAAGCCTGCAGTCGGTTGTCGGCGGCGTTTTTAACAATTCCGATATTTTGCGATTGGATTACAGTTCGGAATATGATGCCGCCATCTTAGAAGAAACCAAAGCATCCTATGTCCTTGACTGCAAGGCCAAAACATCATCCGTAGCCTATGACCGGTTAAAAATGAATGTGGATAAAACAACCATGGTGCCTGTGACCATTGAATGTTATGCTGCCAGCGGCATGCTGATTAAAACCCTCTATTACAAGGACATCAAGGACTTTGGTGATGGTCTTGTACGGCCATCCGTGCTTGAGACCGACAGCCCCTTATATAAAGGCTATAAATCCGTTATGATTTATGCAAAAATTACAAAAAAAGAATTTGCCGATGAGGTATTTACCCTCAATTATTTACCCAGGGTTGATGAATTGCGATGAGAAAAGGTGGTGGTCGGACATTTTGCAGTCTCCTCTTTTTTATTTCCGGCCTTTTCCTGTTTTCTCCGTCCGCCAATACCGCGCCTATTGATGATTACAGTTTTGACTTAGAAGAATTTGAGTCCAAACCATTTGAATTCGGCGGGTATGCGGAATTTAAGTGGGATCATATGGACTTAAACAAAGACGGCGCATTTTATTCCCTCAATTTTTATGACGATGCTCGCAGCACGATCGACCGTTTTACCGGCACGATGCAGCTTAACGGCCGCTACAAAAAAGGGATCTGGTCATTTAACGGGCTGCTGAACGCTGACGACCGGTATGATAATAACGGCTGGTCGGACTCTGTGGATATTTTTGAAGCCAGCCTCAGTCTTAAGCCGACGCCGTTTGCCACAATTGATCTTGGGAAAAAAACGTTTAAATGGGGCAAGGGGTATGCCTGGAACCCGGTGGGATTTATTGACCGGACCAAAGATCCCAATGATCCCGAAGAAGCAATGGAAGGATATATCGGGGCTGAGCTTGACCTGATAAAGAGTTTTGACGGATCATTGCAGACTATCGCCTTAACAACCGTTGCCCTGCCAGTGTGGGAGGATGTGAATGATGATTTTGGGGAGATGAATCACGTCAACCTGGCCGCCAAGTTTTATATGCTCTATCTGGACACGGATATTGATCTTATAATATATACCGGAAACAGCCGCTCAACCCGCTATGGGGTCGATTTCTCAAGA
>Ga0164318_10006432_pt1 | contig 11366 bp, 12 predicted proteins | sample GuaBasSedimGuay9_FD_113734 | JGI IMG/M metagenome (GOLD analysis project Ga0164318, IMG submission 113734) | Subseafloor sediment microbial communities from Guaymas Basin, Gulf of California, Mexico - Guay9, Core 4571-4, 0-3 cm | ecosystem: Environmental > Aquatic > Marine > Hydrothermal vents... | reverse complement strand
GCCCTTTCCGCTGTCCTGCTCCAAGGGCAAAGACAGGCCGCTTCGGCAACATCCCATTGCCCTCCGCCACCTGTTTCTTAGGAGCCGTCAGCTAAAGCAAGGAGTTAGAAGTCAGGAGTAAGAATGAACCAGAGGAAGACCAACTTTAGATCACTTTAGGCACTTTAGCTCACTCATAACTTTCCTTTTTGCCTTTCTCCTGACTCCTATCTCCTACCTTCTTTTATACTGTAAGTTTTACTGAAAGTCAACCGTTTTTTCTGACTTCTAACTCCTTAAATAAAAAAGCGGGCTTACACCCGCTTCACCTCATGTTACAAGACAGTTGAAGGTTGGGATTATTCTGTGGTGATCTCCACCTTTTTCATGGTTTCGGCCTTTGTTTTGGGCATCCTTAGAGTCAACACACCCTTTTTATAAGTCGCCTTTACATTGTCAGGATCGACCTCTGCCGGCAACTGTACCGTTCTCATGAATGCCCCGTAGCTACGCTCCACCTTGTGGAAATTCTCTCCTTCCTCTTCCTTCTCTTGTTTTCTTTCCCCCTGAATCCTCAGTGTGTTACCACTGAGAGAAACGTCTATATCTTCAGGGTTCATGCCTGGTAACTCAGCCTTCACAATAATCTCTTTTGCAGTTTCGGACAGATCAATGGCGGGTAACCACTCTCCTTCCTCTCCACGCCAGAAAAACGGCCTCCATTCGCTAAGCCTTTCAAAGAGCCTGTCCATTTCCCTTCTCAACTTATCCAACTCCCGTCCCTCTCGTCTGGGTATTAAACCAGCCATCTTATCCACCTCCTTTTCAGGTAACTCTCTGTTTTGAAAGAGAAATTAAATCCAACCAAGGCTTTGTCAAGACCTCTTGGTGTAATATTCCTCCAAAGCCTCCACCCATTGACAAACAACCAGGCACAAGAGATAATTTTTTTGGGTTTGTTCCTGGAAGAATTTGCCAATAATTATAGGCTAGTAGGTTGAGTTTAAAATGCCTCAGAAAGACTATTACAAGATATTAGGGGTATCCCGCGAGACCGATTCCAAGGAAATCCGTAACGCCTACCGCAGGCTCGCCAAGAAATATCACCCTGATAAAGCGGGCCCCGAAGCAAAGGATCAATTTCAGGACGTGCAAGAGGCCTATGAGGTGCTTTCTGACCCAGAAAAAAGAAGTTCCTACGACCGCATGCTCTGGGAAGAGGAACACGGGATACGGATCCATCGAAGGCCCCCCATATATGATTCGGGCCCATGGCGGGGCCGACGCTTTTGTCGGTTTTCCAGACGCAATAACCTGGCTTCACGCATAAGGCCCGATCTAATCCTGATCCTCTCCACTTATGAGGCGGAGGAAGGGGGTAGCGTGGAGATTGAAATTCCATATTATACATCTTGTCCTTACTGCGGAGGAGACGGCCAAGCATGGTTTTTCCCCTGCCCGCACTGTTTGGGGGAAGGAGTCGTAGTTCAAAGAAAAAGAATGGAAATAAGCATCCCTGCCGGGGTCAGAGATGGGACAGTGCTGGAAATACCTTTGCAAATCATCCGAGGAATAAGGCGTTTCCTGACAGTACTAATTGAAATTAAATAGAATGTCCCGTATATTATTCCCTGTTTCCTCAAACTCTTGCTATTGTCTTAACCTCAACAATGGCATTTCCGATATCTCGCTAGTAGGGTGTGAGATGGCCTTATCTAACCGAAGCAAGTGCACCAGGGAGGAAAGAAGCCTTTAATGCCCCGCTCAAAACATAAAAAATCGCCAACCTCTCTTCGTTCACCGAGTGAAGGCCGAGTGAATAAGGAATCCAGCCTCTTGCCGACAAAAAATCTGTGGGAACACGTCTTCCATGCTGTCCCCGGTTTGATTGCTATCATCGACACCGAGCACAGGATTGTGCATGCCAACAAGGCCATGGCCGATAGACTCGGGTTAGCTCCCGAGGCATTATGCGGTCGAAAATGTTATGAGGTGGTTCATGACCGCAAAGAACCCCTTCAGTATTGTCCCCATACAAAGCTACTGAAGGATGGAAAAGGACATTCATTTGAAAGCTTTGAAAAAAATTTAAAGGGGTTTTTTGATATCTCCGTCTCACCCATATTCGACGACACTGGCAAGCTCATCGGAAGCATCCATGTAGCCAGAGATATCACAAAAAGAAAGGAGGCCGAAGAGGCCCTACAGTACCCGTACAAGATTGGCGGGTGGGAAATAGGATCAGGTCCAACACTAGTGGTTGTGGACCAAGGCATGGCAAGTAGTTTCACCACAACTACGGCAAAAAGTGGTGTCTATGCTTTTTTTCAACCAGAAAGGCTTGATGGGCGGCCTTGGGCTGCAGGGTTCTAAGATAACCAAGATCAATCCCCAAAAAAATAAACTCAGTCGCCTTCCATTAAAATGGCAACAGAATTGGTTTGATCCAATTGCTCTAGGGCAATTTTAAGCACGGCTGTCATTGGAACAGAAAGTAGCATTCCGGCAAGGCCCCACAGCCAGCCCCAGAAAAGTAACGAAAGCAAAACCACTAAGGGACTTAAATTAAGTCCCTTGCCCATTACCTTCGGTTCGACATAGTTTCCTATCACCATTTGTATAACCACCAACACTATTAGTACCCCAAGTGTCCTCGTGAGGGAGCCGAAGTGGAAGAGGGTTATGGCCACTGGTGGGACAACTGCCACGAAGGAGCCTATGTTTGGAATGAAGTTCAGGAAGAAAGTCAAGACCCCCCACAGCAATGCAAAGGGTACCCCGAAAATGTATAGTGTTATGGTTACCAGCATACCCGTTAAGAGGCTGATGAGCGTCTTCAGGCCAAGATAGCTCTGAATGGATTCTGTGATACGATGGAAGACCTCCAATACGTGAGAAGATTCCCCTGATATTCGCACGATCCTTTTTTGGAAGCTCCCTCTTTCCCCCAGTATGAACAACATAAAGAGCAACACCCATATGAGGCTGCCAAGAAAGCTAAAAAATGATCCGCTGAATCTCTTTACTACTCCTCCCACTGAACTGAGACCTCCAAGCTTCAGGTTATCGAAGAATGCTTGGATGCCTTCCCGCGCCTGGTCGGCGCTTATGTTGAATATTCCTAGCACGGCTTGAGTGTATGCCCAAAATTGCTTCTCAAACGTGGGTGCCATTACTTGGAATTGGTGGACATTGAGGCTAACGAGTCTTCCCAGTAAATATACGAGAAAAAGCAACCCCAATATAACCACAAAAATCCTTAAAAATCGAGGTACCTTTATCTTTTCGAGAAAGTTCATGGGTATTCCGAGGGCAAAGCAAATCAAAAGGGCAAAACACAGCGGTATGAAAATGAATGCCAGGGTCCTCAAGATAACCACGGTCAATACGGCAACCAGTATCCATGCGGCAGCTGCCGTAATCTGCGAGCCTTTTTCTTCAGACGCAGCATCCATTGTAAGCCCTCCTTTTAAATAATAAGCAAGCTGTTCGCCTGCACCCCTGAAACCAGTGTTTACCTAACTATATCTTCTATATTCCCATGTCAATCTTCCCTCTATCGCCAGGACCGCTTTTTACAATCGTTACCGCCGGATTCCAAGAATATTCTTGACACCTTCGCAGCATGTTCTGCGGAAAATAGGCACTGCGATCTTGTCGATCCTGCAAGATTGGTTTTTTCCGCCGTACATTTGTAGCTCTAGGACGGAATTTACCCATTCAAGTACAGCGATACTCCTCCCCGGAACATTTTCCGGGGCCCACCTGCGACCATGGTTTCACACGAAATTACTTGAGGCAAAGAACATGCCATCGAAGTGTTTATTATCTGAGTTGTGGAGACATGGCACAATAGGTGTATTCCCAGCGCCCGCAGGCAAATAATATTCACCGGCGGTCCCTAAGGGCCTATCATATATAAAGGCCCCCCATCAAATATGACGGCTTGTGGCGTTGATTTATCCTGACGCAGCAGGTATGATTTGCTAGGGATTTACTACCAGCTTTCGGAGTAGACCAGTGGGACAGCAGATTATCAGAAGTACTTGCGGAATATGCCAGGCAGGATGCGGGATCCTGGTGCATGTTAAGGATTCGAGGCCTCATAAGATAGAGGGAGATCCCAACAGCCCGGTAAACAAAGGTTGGTTGTGCAGCAAAGGGCTTGCCGGTCTTGAGTACCTGGAGCACCCCCAGCGCCTTACCTCCCCATTGAAAAGAAAAGGGGAAAAGGGATCTGGTCAATGGCAAGAGATTCCTTGGGACGAGGCGCTTGGAATCATTGCAGAACAATTTCAGGCCACAAAGGACCGCTTCGGACCAGAAAGCATTGTTTTTATGCGGGGCTCCTTTAAAGGGGGCTATGACGGCACTTTTCTGGCCAGATTCGCCAATGTATTTGGGGCGCCAAACATCGCTTCAATGGCTCCTGTGTGTTATGTCCCGAGGGTTTATGGGAGCGTTTTTACCCATGGGTATAATCCTGTTCCAGACTACGAGTATCCTCCCAGGTGCGTGGTAATGTGGGGGGCCAACCTCAGGGCCACGAGGATCGGAGAATACCGCAAGACCCTGGATGCACTCAATCGGGGAGCAAAGCTCATCGTGGTTGATCCAAGGAAATTCGACCTAGCACACAAGCCAGACATGTGGCTACAATTGCGACCGGGTACTGATCTTGCATTTGCACTGGCTCTCGTACATGTCATTATAACGGAAAAGCTCTATGATACGGATTTTGTCGATAAGTGGACCATCGGGTTCGAACAGTTATGCCAACATGTCTCTGGTTATTCTCCGGAAAAAGTGGAAAACATCGCGTGGGTCCCTGCGCATGAAATCAGGGAAATGGCGCGAATGTATTGCTCTTTTAAACCCGCGGTTATTCAAGCAGGTAACGCAATTGATCATAACCAAAACAACTTCCAAACAGCTCGTGCACTGGCCATCTTGAGAGCCATTTCTGGCAATCTCGGCATACCTGGGGGAGAACTAGAATGCTCTTCTCCCCCGGTACGCCCCACCCTGGGATCACCGGAACTTGATTTGAGAGATCAAATGCCATTGGAAATGAGGGACAAGAGGCTCGATGCCCAGACTGGGATGCTACCCAATGTGTTCTACGCCCGGCCCCAGAGCATCGTAAAGGCCATACTTGAGCAGGAGCCTTATCCTTTGAGGCTAGGCTATGTTCAGGGTGGTAACCCGCTGTTAACTTATCCCAACTCAACACGGGCTGCCGAGGCATTCAAAAAACTGGATTTCCTGGTAGTGGTGGACATGTTCATGAGCCCTACAGCCGCAATTGCCGACATTGTTCTCCCTGTTAGGTCTTACCTTGAGTTTGATGCAATCATCTCCCCTCCTTATTATCCCATAGCACAAGTGCAACAAAAGACTGCACAGGTAGGGCAGTGTAAATCCGACTTCGAGATAATTACCGACCTTGCAAGAAAACTGGGGCTAGCTAACTTCTTTTGGGAAGATTTCACCGAGTGGCTCGATTTTGTGTTGGAACCTTCAGGCCTTAAGTTTGATGAGTTTCGACATATGGGTGTGCTTGAGGGTACTAAGCAATACCGCAAATACCAGAGAGATGGTTTTAATACCCCCTCGAGCAAAGTGGAGCTTTACAGCGAGAGGCTGGCCCAATGGGGATTCGATCCCTTACCCCAATACCGGGAGCTTCCCGAGACGCCCTATTCTGATCCGGGTATTGCCGAGAAGTTTCCTTTGATCTTTACTTCCTGGAAGGCCGAACAATACCGACATACAAGTGGAAGGCAAATACCTTCCCTGCGGCGCATTCAGCCAGAGCCCCTGGTATGGATTCACCCGGATACCGCTTCGAGACATGGCATAAGAGAGGGTGACTGGGTTCTGATAAAGACAAATAGGGGAGGGATCAAACAAAAGGCATATTTAACCAACCAATTAGATCCAAGAGTCATTGGGGTGGATTACGGTTGGTGGTACCCTGAAAAGGGCCCAGAATCGTCTTTCGGCTGGCAGGAATCAAATATAAACATGCTCACGGATGATGGTGCCCAATGCGGCAAAGAATTGGGCACCCCTAATTTACGCGGTACGGCCTGCAGCATACAAAAATTTTAAAGATCCCTTATTTGGGAAATCTGGGTTATATTAGAGGCATCTTTATTTACGCTTTCCACTACCCGGCGGACATCCATTAGGCATCACCTGCGGTTCGGATTCTGGTTAGCGCAATCACAGTTGCCCAAGGACTTCTCTCTCATTATCATCTCCATAATGAGTGACCTGCCATTTTTTAAGACGTCCTTCCTGATATCCTCATCAGTATAATTGAAACAGTAACAGATCTTCATAGCCACAGATTTTCGACCTCCAGTTTCCTGAATTGTAAACTAGGGCCCTCCTCCCGCTTCACGGCCTGAGCGGGTGTGACGAAGGCCCTCATGTTGATCCTGCACACTTAATAATCTCCTTAGATTCGTTCTGATCCTCATGATCACGAGCCTCCCAGGTATGGGACGTCCTGTACTTTCTTGAGATTTTCTTAGCCACTGTTTGCCACATGGGCTTTATGGATATCGCTATAAGGAAAGCAGTGGCACCTACCTGCGCCCACATGGGCACTATCTCCGCAGCCTTGCCTATGCTTGCGTAGGGAGACATATGAAACAGATTGTACAAATAATCCAAAGCCAGGCCAAGCATTACACTCATCCCCGAGAGCATGAAGAGATAAATTGCAATGGCCCTTTTTCCCAAGATGCCAAATAAAACTGTTAGAGACGTGATATTAGTGGCCGGTCCTGCCAGCAAGAATACCAGGGCAGCCCCGGGACTGACACCCTTGAGGATCATGGCTGCGGCTATCGGAGTGGATGCAGTGGCACAGATGTAAATTGGGATCCCGATAACCAGCATGATCAGCATGGAGTAAACCCCGCCTCCAAGGTACCTCGCCAGAAGGCCTTGCGGAATTAAGCCTGTTATCAGCCCCGCAAGAAGGAGCCCCAGGAAAAACCACCACACCATATCAGTCCATACGTCTCTAAAGGCGAACCTCAGACCCGCCCTTATCTTTTCCTGAAGGCTGTGGTGGTGGGAGTGCGCGGCTGGATCGCAGTCAACCCCATCGCAACATGCATCAACCGGACAGGTCAAATCAGGCACAATCTCCCTGTTTTCTGTTTCCTTCACAAAAAGGTTCTCGGTTATACCGGCGAAAATAGCCGTCACAAAAGCAGAGATGGGTCTGGCCACAGTCATTAGGGGGTCAAGCAGGGCATAGCTGATGGCTATGGAATCAACACCTGATTCGGGCGTGGAAATAAGAAAGGCAGTAGTGGCACCGCTGTTTGCTCCCTGTTTTTTGAGGGATACTGCAGCGGGTAAAACACCGCAAGAACAAAGGGGGATCGGGATCCCAAGCGTGGCGCTCTTGATTACTGATTTAACAGGACCGTTGGACAGGTGCCTTGCCACAGATCTAGGGCTCAAGAATACACGCAGTCCTCCGCTGACAAGAAGCCCAAATACTATATACGTAGATGAATCAAGCAGCAGGTCCCAAGCCGCTTTCAGCACGTGAAATGAGAAATTTATGATTGCATCCACCAAATCTTACTCCCTTATGTGTTCCAGCCCTATCTTGAGAATCTTGGACACATGATCATCATCTAGGCTGTAATACAGGATCTGGCCCTCCCTCCTTGACCTCACTAAGGAAAGGTCTTTCAGTCGTCTCAGGTGATGCGATACCGCAGATTCTGTCAACCCCAAGAACGCAGCTAAGTCACAAACGCACATCTCCCCACCTGACAAAGCCAGGACCATCTTAAGGCGCGTGGGATCGCCCAGGGCTTTGTAAGTAAGGGCCAGTCTCTCTGCTTCCCGTTGGGATATGGCAGACTCGCGTGCCCTACTCACCCTATCGAGGTGAACCATGCGTATGCCACATGTTTCAAGCTTGTCCTGGTGCTTGGATTTCTCTTTACCCATTTTTATGCTAATGCCGTATTTTATTATTTGAGCATCTGCTCAAATATAATTCTATTTAAAGTCCCTGTCAATAAAATTTTATCCTTACTTATTCTGCGTCCTTCTTATTGTCTCGGCTTCTTTTTCCAGCTCTCGAAGAAGAAATCCGATGGACCAGTTTTCTGAGACAGGTGTGAGAGTAGCCCATAGCTGTTGAGGTAGGCCTGATTTGCGATACGCAGAAATCAAAAGATGAAGATTCTCCTGGGTGAAACCGGACATTATTACAGCCCTTCTGAGTGACGAAGGCCTTCCCATTCCCTTGCCTCCATCACGTTTCAATAGCTCTACCAATGTAACCTCGTCGTCACCTTCTTCCACAAAAACTACCGGGATAGAGTCTAGACCCAGTTCTTTCAGCAGGCCGAGAAATTCTTGTTGTTCCTCGGGTGCATATCCGCAAACCAAAAGTTTTTCCTGGCCGTACATCCGTTCCTTGGTCTTCTCTACCCTATAAAACTCTCCATTTTCCATATGAATATCTCCGTCGTACTCACCACTACCAAAGATTTGTCAGCGTTCTTTATCACCAAACGCCAGATTGCACCCCATTCTTTATCTCATCCAATTTGCCCTGGGCCACAATAATAACATCCACCCCTGCATTTGAAAATACATAGCCCGGCCCCTTGCCCCCAAGCTCTTTTGGAGAAAACACCTTGTCAACCCCCTTTTCAAGTAGCCACTTGCTCACTTTTATGCCTTTCCCCTTTTCCTCGTTGGCCGCAGGATTTCTGAAAAACCCCTCTTCCACTATTGATCCATCATCTCTCTTGACGCTAACAATATAGAAAAAGGGGGCTTCACCGAAGTGTTCTGCCAGTCCGGACCTGTCTCTATTAACCGGCACAGCATAGGTTACTATATCTTTCTGCTGCGGTTCATAATGAATGATTACACGGTCAACATGTTCAATTTCGGCCTTAATGGCGTTCTCAATCCTTTGGCTCACTTGATGGGCCTTTTCAAGGTCCCTGGCCAATATCACTATCTCCGCCTCGATGAATTTGAAGGGCCCTGAGTTTCTACCCCTCAATGATTTTATCCCTCCCACCTCGGGATCTCTCAGTATAATTGACTTAACCGCATCCAATGTCTCGTAATCCAATGAAGCATCCAAGAGAACACGTATTGCATCCATGAAAATTTCCGCACCAGCCTTGAACACGATTATCGCCACTATACCCCCTGCTATCTTGTCGATCCCCCAGCCAAAGATTCCTCCCACCAACCCTACCAAGATGACCAAAGAGGAGAACATATCAGTCCTGATATGTTTTGCATCTGCAGTTAGGGCAGGAGATGCCAATCTCTCACCTTCCCTCAGCTCGTACCTTGAGAAAAAGTAAGTTATGCCCATGGTACATACCACCCCTGCGATTGCATAGGGGATATATTTCTGCTCCAGCCTTTGAGCCCTCGTAAATACCATTCGAATTATCTCGTATCCCGCCAAAAATATAAGAATTGAGGAAACCAAGGAAACTAGGTTTTCAACTTTATACAGCCCGTAGGGAAAATTTTTCGATTTTCTCCTTGAAAGCTTGATACCTGCTACCACGGTACCTGATGAAATCACATCCGTGAGGGAGTGAATGGCGTCCGCAATCAGTCCTATGGATCCTGACAACCAGCCCAATACACCTTTGAGCACCACAAGAAAAACATTGATGCCAAGCGAGTAAAATCCAACTTTTTCACTTTGCTCCATTCTTATGCCCGATCGCCAGGATTCACGCTTCCACCACCGAACCACGCGCCCGCCTTATAAAGAATACCAAATATAATATGGCAATGAGGTGCGCTGGCCTCATTGGCTTTTTACCTCCATTAGTACCAGGAATTCCTCCCACGTTGAGGCCCGTGGAACAGCAAAGTCGGGTTCGCTGGCCCCACTAGGGCCCACGCCTGGAACGGTCGGAATATGATGATCCCTGGCATAAGTAAACCATACTGCCTGCATTCCCGCCCTCCGTGCCCCATTTATGTCAGGATCGGGGTCATCCCCAACGTACACAATGTACTGCTCTGATATACCAAATTCTTCCTTCATTCTTTCAAACACAAACGGATGAGGCTTCCTGTAGCCCAGTGCACCTGAAATCAAGATAAATTCGAAAAAAGGATGGAGGCCAAGTGACCTTATGAGTTGGTCGGCAGCGGGTGCATGGGTGAAATTGGATAGCAGCCCAACCTTATAAAGCTTCCTCACAATTCCCAACATTTCAAAAGTCCCTGGAATCACCTCACAATAATCAAGGAACGCAGAAAAATAGGATTCAAGGCATGCCTCTATCCTCGGATCATGTGGCTCCACCACATAGCCCAAGGACTTGAGGGTGGCGCTTATCCAGTAACGATTGTGGGTCTCCCTGCCGTCCTTCCGTGTTTCTTTGATTATGCGGGAGGCATTCTCCCTATAAGCCTTCTTGAAGCTGCTTTCTTCAAGGGCAAATCCCTGGTCTCTCAAGGCCGAGATGAGCCTTTCAACCGCCTCGGTTACCGCGTGCGGCTTGGCCGTGATCAGCGTGTTAAAAAGATCAAAACCTATAGCCTTGATATGGGAAGGTTCCCACGTTTTTGCCATCAAGTCTCACCCCGTGTGTCCTTAATCTTTTCTTCCCTACAACTGTTGTGCGTACCATACCTCATAACAAAATTCCTCTAGACTCACAACAACCATATACCCTAATATCCATTGCTGCGAGCTTAAGAAACTGTTAGTCTCTCTGTGAAAAGTCTGAGAATGGAAGGTAAACTCCGATGAAAGTAGCCCTTTATCAGAGCAATCCCGTCTTTGGGTCTGTAGAGCAAAACGTTAGGGACGCAACACAAGTCCTCTCAAACCTAGATGTGGACTTGGTAGTTCTTCCCGAGCTTTTCAATACCGGCTACCAGTTCATCTCAAAAGAAGAGACAGCCTCGCTCGCAGAAGAAATCCCGGGTGGTTACACCTGCAGGTCGATGATAGAACTTGCCAAGAAGAACAAATTTTACATTGTCTTTGGGATGGCTGAGAGGGCAGCTGGCAAGGTCTACAATTCCGGAGTTCTTGTGGGCCCTTCGGGATTCATAGGGCGTTACCGTAAGACCCACCTTTTTTATGAGGAAAAATTCTTTTTCAACCCCGGAGATACCGGCTTCAAGGTATGGGATATCGGAATGGCTTCTATCGGTATTATGGTGTGTTTTGACTGGTTTTTCCCTGCATCTGCCAGGTCCTTAGCCATCCAAGGCGCCCACATCATCGCCCACCCGGCCAACCTTGTTCTTCCTTACTGCCAATATGCCATGCCCGTAAGGTGCCTCGAAAACAGGGTCTTCTGCGTTACGGCCAACCGCGTAGGGACAGAACAGCG
>Ga0164318_10006431_pt1 | contig 11367 bp, 11 predicted proteins | sample GuaBasSedimGuay9_FD_113734 | JGI IMG/M metagenome (GOLD analysis project Ga0164318, IMG submission 113734) | Subseafloor sediment microbial communities from Guaymas Basin, Gulf of California, Mexico - Guay9, Core 4571-4, 0-3 cm | ecosystem: Environmental > Aquatic > Marine > Hydrothermal vents... | reverse complement strand
ATAAACTAAAAACATAATAATAAAGTTAACAATTGGAATCATTAATAAGAAAATCATCCAGCCACTATATTTTGCCATTTTAAAAATAATATACACATTATAAATCGGAATAATTGCTCCAACGCCCGGATAACCAGCCTTTGCAAATAACTTCCATGTAGTATAAAGATAGAACAACATAAATGCTAATTGAATAACGATTACAAGCAAATTTGGTCCTGTGTTCAATGAACCACCACTACCGCCCATATTGTCACTCTCCTCTTTAATTTTTTTATTGTTAACTATATTATACCATATTTTTAATATCCTGCTAACAAAATAGACATTATGCATTTTTTGTGATAAAATTATCATAGACTATAAAAAGGATGGTATTAAAATGAAAATAGAATTAAGAAAAGAAAAAGGAAAAAAAGTTAGAGATTTCCATACGGTTCCGGGAGTTTTATACGGAAAAGGGATGGAAGCTACATCTGTTAAAGCTAATGCCTTAGAATTTAATAAGATGCATCATAAAATGGGAACTTCAAAAACATTTGAAGTTGAACTTGAAGGCGTAAAACATATCGTTTATATTAAAGATGTTCAGCCCCTTCGTCATGATCATCATTCAGCAAGACACTTTGACTTAATGAAAGTATCACTTGATGATACAATGTCATCAAAAGTAAGAGTAGTATTTGTTAATAAAGAATTAGTAGAGAAAAAAGGATTAGTTCTTCATACAGTAGCGGATACAATTGAAATTGAATACGCAGTTGGTAAAGGAATCTCACATTTAGAATTAAATGTAGAAGACCTAGAAGAAAATGATACTCTACATGTTAGTGACATTGTTGCTCCAGAAGGTATAACAATTATTAGTGAAGCAAGTGATGTAGTTGTTTCTGTATCTAAACCTAAAGAAGAAGCAGTTGAAACTGATGAAGCAGTTGAAGAAATCTTAGAAGTAGAATCAATTAAACAAAACGACGAATAATTAATAAAAAAAGTCATTTAGAATTTCTAAATGGCTTTTTATATGCAATTTATTTTTCTCAAATTAAAGCAATCGATAAATGGGATAAATATTTATTATTAATTATTTCTGCAAGTTCTTCTAAAGTGTTTTTATTAGTATTAATAACATAGTCTAAATGTTTGAATTTTGATTTCTTAAAGTGTTTTCTATCTTCTTTAAAACGATTCTCCACATTAACTAAACTATCGCCCCTGTTCAACATTCTAACTCTTCTAATTAATTCATCGGTTTCAAGATATATGAAAACAGTATTGGGGAGCTTTTTCTCATAAATACTGTTAGCTCCTTCAGGTTCAACAATAATCACTTTATAAAATCCTGCCCCACTTTTAGGAGAACCATAATAAGTGTCATTATAAACAGCAGTTTCTAAAAACTCATTATTTGCTTTTTTCTTCATAAATTCCTTTAAGGAAACAAAATGATAGTCAACGCCATCAATTTCGCCTTTTCTAATTTTTCTAGTAGTATAAGTAACTAATTTTTCAAAATTATATTTAGCAATTAAAAGTTTTGCAATTTCTGTTTTACCACTAGCACTAGCACCAATTAAGACTAACATATTACCACTCCTGAATATAAAAATTGTAACATATCAATAATATAATTTATAGGTAATTTTAATATTATTTGTTTTGAAATGAAGAAAAAGCTATAATGAAAGTACAAGGATATAAAGGAGGTAAACCAGATGAAAAAAAGGTTAGAAGTAATGATAATTATTATTACTATTGTTTTTTTAAGTAGTTGTGGTATCCGAGAAAGACTCCTTGCTCCACCAGATGAATGGGAAGCGCCTGAAGGAACAATGGTTGCTACTTGTACGGTTGATGATAACGTTTATAAATATCTTTATAAGGATGATGGTATTTATCAGTATTACGTTAATGATGTAATGCAAGGAGATCTAGAGTTAGATGAAATTCAAGAACAAGCTTTTCTTAATGGCGAAAGTGTAGAGAATTATTTAAATACTATATATAACTCAGGAGAGTGTATTATAACAGAGTATTATCCTGAATAATAAAGATATTAATATTAAAGGAAGTTCAAGTTAGATTGAACTTCCTTTTTAAGATATAAATAAATTATTTTTGGTGGATTATTCGATACTCATGATCGAGAACATCGATAAAGAAAATTTTATTAGTTAAAGCGTCTTTATGCAATTGAAATTTCAAAAATTCACTAATCATCATATTACCAACAATTCCAGGGATAAAGGTAGGACTTTTTAATGTCTTTTCAATCCCATAAACTTTATCTTTATAAATTTCTTTTAAGATATATGAGTTTGGTAAGATAATTCCTATTTGACCATACCATCCACCAATAGCACCATGAATTAATGGTTTGTTATAGATAGAACAATGGTGTTCTAATAAAAGTTTTGTTTCAATATTATCAACAGCATCAAAAACAATATCAATAGAAGGATATAAAGCTTTATTAATAGTTTTATCATATTTCATTTGAAGGATTTTGATGATAGCATTAGGATTAATTTCTAATAATTTTTCCTTTGTTACTTTGACTTTCGATTTATTTACTGTTTTTGTAGTTGAAAAAATTTGCCGATTCAGATTAGAAAGTTCAAAATTATCATCATCAATGATAGTAATATTCTTTATACCAAGGCGAATTAAACTACTACAAATATAACCACCCAATCCGCCTGCCCCTACAACTAGGACATTAGTATTTTTAATTATTTGGAGTTCTTCTAAGTTTAAAATCCCCATATTTCTACTATCTTGTTCCATTTTAACCACCAGCCATTGGGGGAAAAAGGTGAATTAAAGAAGACTCTTTAACTTTCCTATCAATCATAATGTCAGTAGTACTATCAAAATGATCTAAAATAATAATAGATATCTCTTTTAAAGGGATTTTCAATTCAGTAATAATATCTCTTATTGTCATCCCATCGTAGTATTCAAACATCACTTCTTTTCCACCATATTTTCTTATCGCAGAATATAATTTTACTGTAATCATAATTTATCACCTAAGTACATTTTATAATATTTCTATTCCATAAGCAATCTGCACAACTTGGAGAATAACTTAAACAATCAAATTCAGTTGTTTCAATAAAACTACAACTATCTTCATATTCACAATCTACACAACTTGGATGTTTAGTATTTAAAACGCTTTGTCTAAATTCGGTATATTCTTTACCATAATATATTTCATCAATATTAGCTTTTAAGATATTTCCAAAAGAATGTTTTAAAACAGTCTTTTCACGGTCAAATACCCACTCAGTATAGGTGTTAGCAAAACGATAACAAGGAATAACGTCTCCTGAATAATCAACATAAGTATAATCGTTTTCTACGAATTGACAGTATCTTTCTGTTTTGATCTCCATATAAGGAAAAGCTAGATTGACTTTATGACCATAAATCGCATATTTACTAACTAATTTCATATATTCATGGCCTTCATAATTATAATCTTTTGTATAAAAGATATCTTTTGTTTGTTCTTTGTTTTGGGGGAGTAAATGAGATACTAGCAGTTTATCAACATCATATTTGTTTGCGAAATCAATTACTTTATAAATGGTGTTTTTGTTTGATCTTGTTAATACAAAAGCAAACTCGATTGAAGGTAATCTTGAGTTATGACGTTTTTTACAAGCGTTGATTAATTCGATCGTTTCTTTTATGTGAGAAAACTCTGTTTTACGTACTGAAAAATAATCATCTTCAGTACCATCGACACTAATAATGACTTTTTTAAAGTTTTTACATAATATTTCTATTGCAGATTTACGGATAATTCCGTTAGTAGTAATTTCTAAGTCGTATTGTTTGAACTTTTCAACAGCATATTCAAATTGTTTAGCTATTGTTGGTTCACCAATTCCTCCAAAAACAATGCCTTTTGTCCCTTTTAAATGGTCACTAATTTTATCTATTATTTCGATACTCATATCACCTAAAGTATTTTCCCAAGAATGTCTGTAGCACATTGCACAGTTTAAATTGCATCTATTAGTTAACTCTATATATACTTTTTTCATAATATTAAGAAGGAATGAATAAAATTATTCATTCCTTAACTTTTTTTATAAATCTAATTCCTTAAGTCTTTCTTTTGTAGGAATACCTAAAGAATCCCAACCTCTAAGTTCATAATATTTAGGTAACAATTTGTCTAAGTGATGCACTTCACCTTCTGAAGGACCACTTGGTAAAGGTACAGTAAGTAATCTGCTTGGTAATGTATCTTCTTCAGGTAAAATACCTGCGGCAATATTAAATTGTTTTTCTAATGTGTAAATTCTTTCTCCTGCTTTCAAGATGTCATCACCTGTCCAGTTAGTACCAACGACAGCGTTATAAATTTCAGCATATTCATCAGCACCTAAAGCAAATGAAGTGAATAAGCATAATCCAATTGAATCAATAAAGGCAGTAAGATCTTGGAATGTTTTTGTCCAGAAAGGTTTATCTTCAATTGCTCTACGTTCAAGTTTTGCTGGTAATCCTAAGATTTCTGGAGAAATCATATAACCACGTACATGACATCCACCACGGTTAGAAGTTGCAAAGTTTAATCCTTGTCCTTGAACACCACGTGGGTCATATGCTGGAATTTCTAATTTCTTTACAGTCATAGATAAATCAGCTCTACCATATTTTTCACATAAACGGTAAGATCCGTCAGCCATTTCATCTCCAAAACCTTCTCTTTTAGCTAATTTTTTAGTCCAATAAACAATTGCGTCGTCATTTCCAAAATCAAGTGGATGTCCTTCAAAATCAATATGATCTAATAAGCCTCTTGATTTTAATTCCATCGCAGCTGCTAAAGTAGAACCGGTAGAAATTGTATCAACACCTAGTTGGTTACACCACCAGTTAGCTTCAATAATGTTTTCTAAATTTTTAACACCACAATCTGCTCCAAATGCCCAAATTGTTTCGTATTCTGGTCCTCCACCTTCAACTTTATCAGTTTTAGTATAACGACCACAACCAATAGTACAACGGTGACATGGATCTTTTCTTACTAAATATTTTTCAGCAAGAGTTTCCCCTGAGATATCTTCAGCACTTAAGAAAACACCTTCTTGGAAATTATTAGTTGGTAAAATACCATTTGCGTTTATTACGTTAACCAGTACAGCAGTACCATAAGCAGGTAATCCTTGTCCTGTAACTGGGTTATCTTTTAATAGTTTGTCAGCATCTTTAACATGTGCTTTAACAGCGTCTTTATCAAATAAACTAACTTTTAAGTTTCCTGTTACGATAATTGCTTTTAAGTTTTTACTTCCCATAACAGCACCAACACCACTACGTCCAGCTGCTCTGTCTTTATCATTCATAATTGCTGCTACTTTACTTAGTTTTTCACCCGCAGGTCCGATAGCAAGAACATTAGTTCTTTTTTTATCTTCCATTAAGATATCAGTAGCTTCACCAACCATTTTACCCCAAATATGCGCGGCGTCTTTAATTTCAACATCACTATTATTAATGGCAATATAAACTGGTGATTTTGCTTTTCCTTCTACAATAACGCCATCATAACCAGCATACTTAAGTCTTGCTCCCCAAGTACCTCCAGAGTTAGATGATGCGATTGTACCAGATAATGGTGATTTTGTAACTACCATGTATCTTCCCCCTGTAGGGGTAGGTGTTCCTGTTAATGGCCCATTAATAAAAATTAATTTATTTTCTGGACTTAAAGCATCAATTTTCGGGTCTATCTCATCAAAAAGTATCTTAGTTCCCAGTCCCCGACCACCAACGTATTTCTTTGCTAGTTCGAAATCTAAGTCCTCAACCTTAATAGTATTGTCTGTTAAGTTGATTCTTAGAAGTTTGCCCATATAACCAAACATTTTAAAGCCTCCCTTTAGATTATTTTTCTTACTATTATTATACTCCTACGTGGTAGCGTTTTCAACAATAAATTTCAAATAAGGAATTTTTATTATAAATAATCCTAAAGTTATTTATTAAAATAAAATAATGTGATATTATGAAGACAGTTAAAAAAATATTCCGAGTTTGTTAATCTAAGGTTATCGGTAATTATGATTGCAAACCATTGGGTATAGTTAGAAATGCCTATACCTCCCGTGCTTGGAAAGGATGTTAGATTTTTTACTCCTTTTTAGGTGTGAAAAATCTTTTTTTTATTTTAATAAGGAAGGCAAGTTATGAAAAAAATTATTGTTTTGTTAGGAGTATTATTAGTTTTTACTTTGAGTGCTTGTTCAAAAAAAGAACTACTTATTGTAACAACAACATCACTAGATAATAGTGGATTACTTGATTATATTCTTCCTGTGTTTGAAGAAGAATATGGGATATTTGTAAAAGTAGTTGCTTTAGGAACGGGCGCAGCACTAGAAATGGGTGAAATGGGAGAAGCTGACATTTTACTAGTACATGCGTATGATCGTGAAATAGAATTTGTAAATAATGGGTATGGTGAAAAACGTCATAATATTATGTATAATGATTTCATTATTGTAGGTCCATTTGATTTAGAAGGAGATACATTAGCTGACGCATTAGAATTTATGACATCACAAGAACTTGATTTTTATTCAAGAGGAGATAATTCTGGAACTCATCAAAAAGAGTTGTCAATTTGGAATCAATATAATTATGACGTAACAACTTTTGGGAATTGGTATCATGAAACAGGCCAAGGGATGGGAGCGACATTGACGATGGCATCTCTTAGTGGATATTACACTTTAAGTGATCGAGCAACATACCTTTCAATGAAAGATAATCTAGATTTAATAATTGCTTATGAAAATCGGGAAGAATTAAAAAATCAATATGGAGTTATTAAAGTTAATCCCGATTTACATAATCGTAATGAGGAATATGCTGATTTATTTTATGATTGGATTATCAGCCAAGATACTCAAGACCTTATCGCAACATATATTATGTATGATGAACAACTATTTTATCCGAATGCTGGTGATTAGATGATTTTAGAAAGTACTATTAAAGCTTTTGAATTGTTATTTTCATTTGATAAAGAAATATATTCAATCATATTTCTTTCTTTAGCAATTTCTATTTTAGCGACAATAGTGGCTTCTTTCTTTGGAACATTACTGGGAATATTAATTAGTATTTCTGATTTTAAGCTAAAAAGATTTACAAAAAAGCTTGTTTTTACTTTTATGGGAATACCACCAGTTGTCCTTGGTTTAATCGTTTTACTTTTTATAACCGGACCATTTGACAACCTTAATTTATTGTTTACAAAATCAGCAATGTTTCTTGCCCAGACATTGCTGGTTTTACCAATTATAACCGGAAATATTATTATTTCTAGTGAGAAAACACAAAAAAAGATCTTAGAAACAGCTACTACTTTAGGAGCAAATAAAATAGATAAAATAACCCTTTTAATAAAAGAAATTAAACCCTTTATTCTAATGAGTATTATTTTAGGATTTTCACGGGCAATAAGTGAAGTAGGAGCAGTTATGCTTGTAGGGGGGAATATAAAGAATGACACAAGAGTTATGACAACTTACATAGCATTAAATAACAGTATGGGAGAATATTCTAGTTCTATCGCTATGGGAATCATTTTATTATTAATTGCCTTTATTTTACATACATTATTAGCTAAGTTTAGAGGTGATTTTTATGATTGAGATAAACAACTTAGTTGTAAAATATAAAACAATTACTTTTAAATTTGAAGATTATCACTTTAAAAAGAATAAGATTTCAGTAATTAGTGGAAGAAATGGAGCGGGAAAAACAACCTTATTAAAAGCAATTGCTTCATTAATTGAATATGAAGGAAAGATTAAAGTTAATGGGGTAATTACCTATAACTCTCAAGAAGCGGTTATTTTTAATAGAAGTGTTTTTGAAAACATCATTTACCCGCTTAAAATCAGAAAATTGGATATTTCTTTATATCAAGAAAAAATAATGGAATATGCTAAAGTATTAAGTATTGATCATTTGTTAAACAAAAACGCGCTTAAATTATCATCTGGTGAAAAAATGAAAGTCGCGATTATTAGAAGTATCATTTTTAATCCTGAGATAGTATTATTAGATGAACCAACAACGCATCTTGATTTAGAATCAATTACTGAACTCTCAAATTTAATTAAGAAACTAAAAAACCAAATAACTTTTATTATTGTAAGTCATAATAAAACCTTTATTGAAGAACTAATCGATGAAGAATACTACTTAGGAGGAAAAATATGTTTCTCGTAAAATCAATAGATGAAACAATCAAAATATTAAAAGATAACTTTAAAGATTATCAATTAAAAAAGTTTAAAATAAAAGTAGAAGATGCTTTAAATTATGTTTCTGCAAATGATATTATTTCTCATGAGGATGTCCCGCATTTTAATCGTTCAATCGTTGATGGCTATGCCGTTGATTTTAATAGTGTTAAATTAGCTACAAACGCAACACCAACTATTTTAAAATTAGTTGGTGAAGTCAAAATGGGAAAAGCATCACAAGTGAATGTTGATGAAGAGACTACTGTTTATGTTCCAACAGGCGGACATTTGCCAAGTGGGGCAAATAGTGTTGTAATGATTGAAAATACTGACCAATTAAATGATGAAATTATAATTAATAAAAGTGTTACAATGTGGGAAAACACTCTTCAAAAAGGAACTGATATTAAAGTGGGAAGCAAAGTGTTAAATAAAAACACTTTAATAACTCCTTTAGTAATTGGGGCCTTAAAAGCACTAGGAAGAGAAGAAATAGAAGTATATGAGAAGCTAAAAGTTTCACTAATTTCAACAGGCGATGAAATAGTTAAAAATAAAGCCCATTTAGAAATTGGTGAAATAAGAGATATTAACAGTTATACAATTAGTAATTACTTAAAAAACAAAAGGATTGAAATCATTGATAATAAGATTATTAATGATCATTTTGATTTATATAAAGCAGCAGTAATGAAAGGCTTTGAAAAGGCTGATATTGTTGTGACGAGTGGAGGAAGTAGTGTTGGAGATAAAGATTATACTTATGCCATTTTAAAAAGTCTAGGAGCTAAATTATTAGTTCATGGAGTTAATATTAAACCGGGTAAACCAACAATCATAGCTAAGTATCAAAATAAATTATTTTTAGGACTCCCAGGGCAACCTACTAGTGCCTTCTTTGTTTTAAATACTTTTATTGATACTATTATCAATACTATTTATCACCTTGATAAGGTTATGCCTTCTCCTTATATTGAAGCTATTTTAAGTTTAAATGTCCATTCAGTCACAGGAAGAAGAATGTATCAATTAGTAAAAGTAGAATACAATCAAGATAATAAATTAATTGCAACTCCATTATTTGCAAAATCAGGAATGATAAATGCTTTAAAAGAAGCAAGTGGTTATATTATTATTGATGAATTTGTTGAGGGAAAAACAGCTGGTGAAAAAGTCAAAGTATATCGGTTAGGTGATTAGGATGAAACGTAAAATATATTTAAACAGTATCGATTTAAAAGAAATAAAACCATTAATTAAGATTTTAATAAAGGAAGCAAAATATCAAGCAACAAAAGAAGAGATTAAAGTGATTTCATCAATCAATAGAATTACTTATGAAGCAGTTTATGCAAAGGTGTCATCGCCTTATTATAATGCTTCAGCTATGGATGGAATAGCACTTTTAGCAAATAAAACTTATAATGCAACTGAAACTACTCCAGTTACGATTTCAAAAGGGGATTTTTTAGAAGTCAATACTGGAAATATCATTCCTCCTCAATTTGATGCGGTAATAATGATTGAAGATGTCATTGAAAATAGTGACGGATCGATTACTTTAATAAAAAGTGCTCGCCCTTTTCAACATATTAGACCGATTGGAGAAGATATTGTTGAAGGAGATATGATTTTACCAAAAAATCATAAAATTAGAGCAGTAGATATTTCTGCTTTACTTAGTGGAGGATTATCTCAAGTTAAAGTTATTAAGAAACCACAAATAGCGATTATTCCGACTGGTGACGAAATAATAAGGGATATTAAAGATTTAAAAGCCGGAATGATCATTGATTCTAATTCCTTTTATGTCAAAAATGAACTTGATATGTTAGGTTGTGAAGCAACGATATTAGATGTTCAAAAAGATCTTTTTGAAACTCTTGAACAAATTATATTGGATTGTGTGGATATCTATGACTTGGTAATTATCGGAGCTGGAAGTAGTGCTGGAACGAAGGACTACGCAAAAAGAATTATCGCTAAAAACGGAACAGTATATGTTCACGGAATTGGGATAAAACCAGGAAAACCAACTATTATTGGCATGATTAATAAAACACCAATAGTAGGCCTTCCGGGCTATCCGGTTTCTACATTTATTGCTTTTGAAAACATTGTAAAACCGTTTATTGCTCATTTTCTCAATCAAGTGGATTATCAAAAGAAGATAGTAAAAGCAAAACTTACAAAAAAAATCTATTCTTCGCTTAAAAACTACGAATTTGTTAGAGTAAAGCTTGGAGTTGTTAATCAAGAAGTAATAGCTACTCCACTAGATCGTGGAGCTGGGGTTACTATGAGTCTTGTTAAAGCTGATGGGATTATGGTTATTCCTAAAAATAGTGAAGGATATCCAGCGCTATCGATTGTCGATGTTCAATTGCTAAAAGATATAAAAGAAATTGAAAAATCATTAATTGTTATCGGATCTCATGATATTTTGTTAGATAAAGTAGATGATTTAATGAGTAATGATAAGTTTCATTTATCCAGTACTCATATTGGTAGTTTTGGAGGGATTATGGCTATAAAAAATAAGGGATGCCATGTTGCTCCAGTACATATTCTTCATGAGGATGGAAAATATAATGAGTTTATTATTGATAAATATTTAGATGATTCTGTTTCTTTAGTTAGGGGAGTTTCAAGAATTCAAGGATTATATGTTAAAAAACATAACCCTAAAAAGATTAAATCATTAAAAGATTTAACAAGAGATGATCTTACTTTTGTAAATCGTCAACGAGGAAGCGGAACACGAATCCTTCTAGATTATTTATTAAACGAAAAAGGTATTGATAAAAAGAAAATTACTGGATATGATTTAGAATTAGGAACTCACATGTTAGTTGCTAGTAATGTTAAAGACCCTCGATATGATACAGGAATGGGAGTTGCTAGTGTAGCGCATTTAATGGATTTAGATATTATTGAACTAGGAGAAGAACATTATGATTTCCTTGTTTTAAATAGTATTATTGATACACCGTTATTTAATAATTTTATTAAAGTTTTGAAATCTGCTGAGTTTAAAAAAGAGCTTGATAAACTAGGGGGATATAGGATTGACAATATTGGT
>Ga0164318_10006430_pt1 | contig 11367 bp, 15 predicted proteins | sample GuaBasSedimGuay9_FD_113734 | JGI IMG/M metagenome (GOLD analysis project Ga0164318, IMG submission 113734) | Subseafloor sediment microbial communities from Guaymas Basin, Gulf of California, Mexico - Guay9, Core 4571-4, 0-3 cm | ecosystem: Environmental > Aquatic > Marine > Hydrothermal vents... | reverse complement strand
AGGAGAGCTATCTTTTTCATGAAACGGTATTTTATTCGAGGCCAAAAATAATGCATTTTAATAAGCTTTGATCAGGAAAATTCCGACTTTTGCTTTTTCTGATAAGCTTGACTGATGACATCAACATTACTTTGGGAATCATTATTGGTACTGATAGTTAATATCCCCTTTGGTTATTGGCGCATCAATGTGAGAAAATTCTCATTGCAATGGGTGCTGGCAGTACATATTCCGGTTCCCTTCATCATTGCCTTGCGTCTGTTTACTTCCATTGGTTTTGCATGGTACACCTATGTTTTTATGGTGGGTGCTTTTTTTATCGGACAAAGAATTGGAGGGAAACTCCGTCCCTTTATGGAAAGAAAATGCAAGCAGGACACATCTTGTTTGTTTATGGATTTGATGAGGTGTTTGTAAAGGTAAATATTTATTCGTCGTCCGACCACTAATAATCCGAATCAAAATAGTGTACCGACAACTAGCTGTTAATAAATAGTTGACGATCAAAATAATACGTCAATTGCCTGAATTCCGAAAACAAACGCCTGGACAAAAATAATTGACATTCCGCTTAATATTTTGTACATTGCGGATTGCTAATCTTCACTTTCTTTCACTGTAGACAAAACAATGAAAAAGCAAAACTATTACATATTCTTTTTCGTACTAATTGTGTATTCCTGCAATCTTCAATCCCAGGGAAATTTTGTAAAATACACTTTTGATTTTGAGTTTGAAGAAGGACTTTATCAAACATTTGATGAGTTTAAGAACAACAGTCCGTCAATAAAAAGCTATATAATAGTTAAAAAAAACGATGCTTTTCTTGAACAGTTTCAGGAAAAGGTAAGTGTTAAAAGGGTTGAATATATTGATTCCGATAGAAAACAAAGGTCGCTAAGCAGGAAAGAGGTTTGGGGAGTGTGTTCGGATGGAAAGGTGTATATATTAATTAATAGAAGTTTTCAGAGAATTGATAAAATTGGGTCGATGATTTACTTTACCGCCCAATTAGAACCGGAGTATGTTGCAGGATCAGCTAGGTCCGGTCCGGGAACAGTTACCGGAGTTTCTACGGTTGGATGCCTGCTGGATTTTCAAACCGGTGAGATTTTAAGTTATAGCTATAAAGATTTTCTGACAGTTCTAGAACGGGATGGAGAGTTGTACAATGAATTCATTTCCATCAAAGGAAAGAAAAAAAGAAAACACAAAATGTTCAGTTATATGCGAAAGTATAATGAAAGAAACCCGATTTTTTTTCCTTCATTTTGAGAGGTAGGTTTTTAATCTTCTTTATAAACCATCTCGACACCATCTCCTTCCAAACCAAAATGCTTCCTTACAAGATAAACCACAGCATAAATAATTGGTGTGTCAAACAGGGCAAACAGCACTTTAAACAGGTATCCGTTTCCCAGTAAAATCCAGAATAATTTCCATTCGATAACACCAAAGCTGCAGAGTAAAAGTAAAACGGTTGCCGTATCGACAAACTGGGAAGCAAAGGTGGAGAAATTATTGCGTAGCCACAAATGTTTGCCCTTGGTCAGTTTTTTCCAAAAGTGAAAAATCTGAACATCCAGAAATTGTGCCAGCAGGTAAGCTGCCAGTGAAGCACCAACGGCTATAAAAGTAAAACCAAAGACTTTTTTGAAAGTCGCATCACCGATGGGCGACCAGCTTGTTGCCGGCGCTTCGGTGGAGACCACCACAATCAACAGTGCAAAAATGCTTGCAAAAACTCCGGCAATCACCACTTTATTGGCGCGTTTGCGGCCGTAGATTTCTGAAATAATATCGGTTACCAAAAAAGTAACAGGATAAGCAATAATCCCAACCGACAACTCAAATTCATACAATCCAAAAGGGTTCCAGTGAAAGAATTTCTGAAAAATAAGATTGCTTGTCACCAGTGAAGTAATAAACAGACTGGCCAGAATCAGGTAAAGGGTTTCAGCTTGTTTGCGTTTGGTTTTGTTCATCTGTATTTTTTGAAAAAAGTGGTTTTCCAAATACATATTATGTCAAGTACATTGCGTTACAAAAATACTTTGTAAAGATATGTATTCAAAAAAATCCAATCGAACATTTTGTTTAAAACATTTTGTTTTATTTGAAAAGAGGGTTGATTTTGCACGAGACTTTGGAGAATTATGCTTCAAACAGCCAGTTTAGAAACCTAAAGGGGGATGACCTAAATCAACGCTCCCACATGTCAATAATATCCACCCTTGCTCCGACCATGCAAATACCGATCTGGTTTTCGGCCATCGAATATTTGACCCACACCTTTTTTCCTTCAATGAATTCCACATTAGATTCTCCCAGGCTGTTTGGCTCGAGGGCTTCATTATTATCTAATCTAATAATCCAGGAACAACCGTCAAGGCCGGTATAGTCGTGCAGTGTGGCTTTAGCAGTACTGGTTTCAGCTTGATCATTTTTGACGCACGAAAAGAAAGTAATAGAAATGAAAAAAGCGAGTAGAATGATACTCTTTTGGGTTAAATGCATTTTATATGTTTCCCAAAAAACCACAATAAATGTGCCATCAGTTCACCTTCCACCTGTCAATAACCTTCAAAAATTCCCGGCGGTAACTGTCACCGATTGGTAGCAATTCATTTTTAATCTTCACTCTGTTGCGTTCGATGCTGTCCATTTTGTTGATGGCAATTACATAGGATTTGTGGATGCGGATAAATTTATCGGCAGGCAATATTTCTTTCAGTTTTATGAAACTCAACAAGGTCATTATCTTTTCTTTTTCGGTATGAATCCGTAGATAATCCTTCATGCCTTCCACAAATAAAATGTCGTCGAAATTTATTTTTTGGGTGATGGTACCGTTTTTCACAAAGAAATAATCGGATTGATTCTCTTCCTGTTGGGAAGGCTGTTGTGTAATACTTTGTTTATTTTGCGCAAGTAAATTATCGTGTACTTTTTCGCAGGCTTGCAAAAAACGCTGGAAAGAAATGGGCTTGAGTAGGTAGTCACAAACATCCAGTTCGTAGCCCTGAACAGCATATTCGTGGTAGGCTGTAGTAAGTACCACTTTTGGCTTTTCTTTCATGGCTTCCAGCATTTGAATACCGGTTAATTCCTCCATTTGGATGTCCAGAAAAATCAAATCCACTTTGTTTTCTTTAATGAATTCAATTGCATCTAGCCCATTATCGAAAGTGTCGAGTAGCTCCAGATAGCCAACCCGAAGGATGTAGTTGCGCATTTTGTCTAATGCGAGCGGTTCGTCATCGATGGCAATACAGGATATTTTCATTTTCCTAAGTTTATTCTGTTTAAACAAATCCCAAAACTCAATATTCAAATAACAAATAATATCCAAGCATCAAATTAATAATGACCGAAAAAGTTTAGAACATTGATTTTTGGACATTGTGATTTATTTGTGTTTTGTTATTTGATTTTTTGGGATTTCAATATTTATTCGCAATATGTAATGCTTAAGAATGAATCGTCAACACGACCTTAAAAATACCTTCTTTTTTTGTAATGGTCAATTTGTGTTTTTCGGGATAAAGTAGTGCCAGCCTTTTCTCGGTATTCACCAACCCAATTCCTGAAGTTTCATCTTTGTTCTGGTCTTCAAGCGAGCTAAAATGATTGGAGACTTCGAAGATAATTGTCTGGTCTTCACATTTTAATTTGATTTCAATTCCGGGTGCTACCACACTTTTCAGCCCATGTTTAAATGCATTTTCAACAAAAGGGATAAACAACATGGGCGCAATACTTTTTCCGGTGCACTTTCCATCAATATCAAAATTAACAAAAAACGGATTCTTTAAACGCAATTGTTGGAGTGCGATGAAATTTTCCAGGAATGAGATTTCTTTTTCCAAGGTCACCCTGTCGTTATCGGCATCGTAAAGTGTAAACCGCATAATCTCCGAAAGTTTAATAATGGCATCAGATGCTTTTTCGGGATTGCTAACAATCAGGGAATCAATATTGTTTAAAGTGTTAAATAAGAAATGCGGATTAAGCTGAGAGCGCAGCAATGCCAGTTCGCTGCTTTTGTTTTTATTCTCTAATTCAGTTTTTATTTGTTGATTTTTAAAATACAGTTTGAACAGTTTAACAGCAGCAAAAAGTCCGACAACAGAGTAAATATTCATGAAAGAATAAAAAGGATTAATTTTCCAGAAAGTCATGACTTTGCCCGATTCCTGCCAGAAAATGGGGGCAGAAACATAAAAAACCAGCACGCGCTGAATCAGGATTGCAACCGCTGCCGATAATAGAAACAACAGCGCAAACTGCCAGTACTTTCTTTTGAACAGAAATTTCGGGAGTAAATAGTAAACCGTAAAATAAGCAGCGGCAATATCCACCCACATCGTAAGGAAAAGGCTGCCGACTATGCCAATATATTTTGGATCATCATAATACAGGCTGGATTGAATAATGAAAAATGCAAGATAGGCCGCCCAAAAAGCAATATGAATCAATACGCGGCTGCCTTTAAATTGTAGTTTATAGGAATGATTATTCATGTTGAATATTTATTTTTCGTAAAAAAATCCAGCTTCATTTATGATTGCAATATTCATTTTATCATCTACATCATCTCGATATTTGGAAGGCGGGAATAGTGGAAGGATGGAAGAGTTTGTCAAACTTCCATACTTCCTTTTCTTCCATTTTCCCTGTTGTATTGCCACTTAAGTGTCTAATTTACAAATCTCAAGTCTATCTTTCAGAAGGAGGATTCTCTAAATCTTTCACAAAATAAGGTAATTGTTAACTGATTTCCCAATATAAATGTACCTATTCTACAAATGGGAGCCTGGCTTGTATGAATTACCGAAAAGTTTCGATAAACGGAATTGGCACATTAAAAAGCAGTGTTTGTCTATTGCTCAAAGTGCTTTCTCTATTTCATTTGGATTCAAGTATTTCTGTGCTGAAATTAGCCGTCAGATTGACCATGATAAAAATTACGGCAACTTAAAGTAATACGAACCAATCATATAAATGTACAATGAAAAAGCAAAAAGTGATTCAATTGGTAGCAGTTGCACTTCTATTCTTAAGTGCGCTAAATATGGGTGCGCAGGCAGAGTTTGCCCAACACATGATCACAGATAATTTCATGCAAGGTTATGATGTAATTGCGGTAGACATTAATAGAGACGGCTATCCTGACATTGTTGCGGCGGCAAAGGCTACAACTGGAGAAGTTAGTTGGTGGAGAAATAATGGATTCAATGAATTTGAAAAAACCATTATCAAACAAGGTTTCTCAGGGGCGCGGGGAGTTAGGGCTGCAGATATAAATGGTGATACCGAAATTGATATTGTTGCAGCCGGGTGGCTGGCCAATAAAATTCTCTATTTTGAAAATGATGGCAGTGAAAATTTCACTGAACATATTGTTGACAATAATTTCAAAGGAGCTCATACCGTAGATCTTAGAGATGTTAATAATGATGGATACCTTGACATTCTGTGTTCAGGCTTCGATTATTACGGTCATCAAGGAGAAATAGTCTGGTGGGAAAATGACGGACAAGATTCTGTTAGTTGGACAAAACATTTAATATCTGACAGGTTTCAACAGTCGCCTTTTATTTTTGGAGAAGATATGGACAATGATGGAGATTTGGATATTGTTGCCTGTGGCGAACTGAATGATGAAATTGTTTGGTGGCAAAATGACGGCAATCAGAATTTTGGATCAGGAATAGTCGTGGACAATAATTTTAATGCTGCTCATACTGTAATTGCAAGGGATGTTGACCAGGATGGGGATATGGATATTCTTGGTGCAGCCTGTATGAGTAGCAAAATCGCATGGTACGAAAATGATGGTTCACAAAACTTCACTAAGCATTCATTACCTAATTTTGGAGGTGCATTGTGGTTGGATGCCATTGACCTTGATAATGATGGTGACAAAGATTTGTTTGGCGCAGGAATGACAGCCCCATCATTAGCATGGTGGGAAAATGACGGTGAGCAGAACTTTACAAAAGCAAATATTGGTGGCAGTTTTGGCCAGGGCTTTTGTGTAGTGCCTGTTATGATGGACAGTGATAATGACTACGATTTAGTAGCCATTGGAAAAGCAACAAATAAAATTTCGTGGTTTGAGAACAAATTGGAAGACCCAAATCCATACAATCATCCCGAATGCTGTGTTTATGATTATGCAAACGAAAGATGGTTGATTTCAAATACCGGTGGAACTGAAAATCCGGGATATATTTTGGAAGTAGATAATGAAGGCAATACATCTATGTTCAAATCAAACATTGATGCCCCTTTAGGTATGTGTATCGCAGAAAATACGCTTTATGTTTCAGATGCAAAAAATGGTGTTCTTGGTTTCGATCTTGATACAAGTGAGGAACTGTTCTTTATGGATTTCAATCCAATAGGTAATATGGATGGGCAGGCTTACGACAATGACGGGCATTTGTTTGTTGTGGATACCTATGGCCGGATTTATAAAATATATCTAGAGGAGAATTACAAGACCTATTTTGTTTTAACGGGTTTAACAGCTTACACTCAGGACATCGTTTTTGATGAAGAAAATAATAGATTGTTGGCAATCGGATACGCAACAAACGCCCCAATTCAGGCAATAAGTTTAGAAGATTCAAGCATTACAAATTACCCAACTTCTTTTAGTTATTACGATGGTATTACAATGGATCAGTATGGAAATGTGTACTTGGCTTCACATCAATCACCGGGTAGGGTGATCAAGTATTTCCCAGGATTTGATGGATCACACGAAATAGTCTCCACCGGACATGATGAGCCTGCCGGTTTGCATTACAATACTGAAAACGATACTTTGGCTGTGCCGAATTATGGTGGAAGCACCGTAGATTTCATTCCAATGGAAACTACATCAATAGGGAAGTTAAAAAAGGATGTAAATGAATGGCTCGATATTTATCCGAATCCATTTCATGATGTGTTAAAGATCAGTATGAAAAAACCATGTGGAGATTTGTCGGTTGCACTGTTTAACCTGATGGGACAGCAAGTATTCCATGCCATCCTGAATCAGGAGGACACACAAATGAATATGCAATTTATCCCATCAGGAATTTATATTGTTAAGATTAAAAGTGATGGACTTTCCGAAATCAAAAAGATAATCAAGCAACAATGAAAAAGTGTCTTAAAATATTGGTTGCCGTTGTGTCAATTCCAATTGTACTCCTTATTGTACTACTGCTAAGTTATATTATTGTAAATCAACAAGGGGTGATAGAACCATTTCAAGTTGGTGATCCCACATCTGAAAATCAAATACTGATTGCCAGCCAGGGAACTGAATTCAAAATCAAACTTGTTGAGAATCTGGTTGAACAATTAAAAGGGGATCAAAATTATCTCTCTGTTATTGATTGTACTACACTCGGAAATGAGAATGATAAGGAGTGGGGTACTATCATCATTATCCATACGCTGCAAATTCACGAAATGCCGGAAGAGGCAAAGGCATTTTTGTCAGAAGTTGAAGATCTTTCAAAAGTTATGTTGGTTAGTACTTCAGGAGCTGGAGATGACAAAGTTGAGAGTTTTGAAGTTGATGCCATAAGTTCTGCATCTCGTAATTCAGCAATACCTGAAATTAAGAAGTGGGTTGGTGAAAAACTGCAAAAAAACTTGAAAACCAAACTAATAGCTTTAGGAAATAAAAATTAGAGTTCCAATACTATTATGAATAAACTAAAAATCATCTTCACAAAAATTAAATATCATGAAATACAAAGTGCATAAATTCGACATCCACATGGAGGACGACCAAATGAAACTGGAAGACTTTCTAAACAGGCTGCAAGGAGAAATTGTAGCAATAATCCCAAACAACAAGAAAGTCACACTGGCTCAAATTTATGGCGTGTCACGGAAAGTAGATTTTTTGTTAATTGTTGAAAAAAGTAATTCCTGATCTAAAAAAGAAAACAAACAAATTAACTTATGAGTTCTGGCAAGAATATATTTACCGATAAGGAACGAATGAAAACCAGAAACGCAACCATCACATTTAACAGCCGATTTCCTGATGGAGATGCAGACAAAACCTCAAAATGGAAATGCTGATATTTACTGGGTAAGTATGGGTTTGCTTAAAGGCTTAAAAAATGAAGCAGAACGGAAATAATGCTTGTCGAGGTGAAATTATTTTATCCTGAATCCTGAATCCTGTCCCAAGGCCTAAGGACTTCATAGCAAAAAAAGCCTACCTTTACCCTCCACATGGAAAACCATATCTACACCAAACAATCCGGTCGTTTTGCTTTGCCGCAATTTCAAATGCTGGGAGTTCTCTTCATTATTTGGGGGGCTTATCTTGCATGGCAACTGAACCTATTTTCGATAATCTTATTGGTGGGTGGAACTGCGATGGCGACAGCTCTTTTTGGCATTCAAATTGATTTAAAAGAGAAATTGCACCGTGAATATATTAACATTTTTGGCCGCAAATTTGGGGATTGGAAAAAGTTACCAAATATTGAATATGTCACTGTTTTTATTGAACATTATGTACAAGAGAAATGGGTTATATCGATAAGAGGGGCCGACAAATATTCAAAAGTAAAGATTAGCCTCATCAGCGATATAAACCACCGTTTTGACGCCGGCTTGTTTAATGAAAAAACATTGGCACTTAAAAATGGCGAATTAATAGCTAGGGCGTTAAATACCAAATTACTTGATTATACTGATCGCGAACCGAAATGGGTTGAATTATAATTCACATGGGTTCATAATCAACCTTTTTTTAGAATGATTAGACCGGCTCCACCATGTGCAATCAGAAATGAATAGGCCACAAGAAAAAGCCAGTTCTCCCCAATTGGAAAACCATTCACCACAAAATCGCCGGCAAGGAAAATGGCTACACAAGCGAGAAGTGTAATTGCTGCTGTTGTATTCCCAACCTTGTTGAACAATTGACTTTCGCGTTCATCGGCTTTCTTCTTGCCGATAAACGGATGGGCTACCAATAAAGCCAGGGCAGCCATTCCGGCACTACCAAATAGAAATACGGCAATCAAACCAATAATGCCGACAATCAGTTCATAAGCAAATCTCTTTTTCATTTTAATTCCTCTTTTGTTAAGTAAAAAATGTCTTCAATCTGATACCCGAAGAAGGCCGCTATACGTAATGCCAGTTTCACAGATGGGTTAAATTTCCCCTGTTCAATGGCAATAATTGTCTGTCGCGAAACATCAAGTGCCTCCGCCAATTGAGCCTGGGTCATCATGCCATTATTAAAACGCATTGCTTTTAAGTTGTTCTTCAAAATCGTATCCATGGGTTCGATCAATTAATAATTTTCAAATGTAAACTATTATAAACATAATGTCAAGTATGGTTTACATTTTTTATGAAAATAGATTCGCTACTTTTGTTTGCTAATTTATCAGACATGCAACTTGCTGTTTTCTTTTTATTAATTTTCACTGCCCTCATTTTATTTGTTTCATTCCTTTGGGCTGGTGTTGTTTCTGTTGTTGAAAAAGAATTCAGGGCATCCAAGCGGTTTTTTCTTCTTTCTGTTATTTTGCCACTCCCTTATCTTTTTCTGGCATTTTTAGAATTTGACTTTCAAATCCCGGTCGGAATCATTCTGTTGGTTGTTACTTATGTAAGTTTGTTGGTGCTACTCATCCCCGCAGGGAAAAACAAATCCTTTAAAAGCCCGACTCCATTAGATCGAATTGACGAAAGAGACACGATGTTTTCCAGAAGAGAGTTAGTCCCCGCTTCTGATGCATTTCAAGATTATTACAAACGCAAACCTGAAAAAAAGAAGGCTGACGAGAATTTTCGTTCGAAAGCCGGCCTGCTAAATCCGGCATCAAGCCAGTACAAACCCATTCCTTTCGCATCAGCAGATGCCAGTTTTGAAACCATCGCAGCCCTTCAGGATGAGGTAAATGGCCGGGTGAACAATAAAGTAACAAACACCAATCCAGATGAAATAAGTAATTATCTGAAGAAATGGTCAAAAAAGCTGGGTGCTGTGGATTGTGGAATTACAGCATTAAAAGAATACCATTTGTATTCGGTTGGTGGGAGAAAAGACCGGCGGGATAAACCGGTTGTCAACACCCACAAATATGCCATTGCATTTACCGTGGAGATGGACAAGGAAATGGTGGGTGCTGCACCTTCGGCTTCTATTGTAATGGAATCGGGGCAGCAATATCTGGAGTCGGGAATTATTGCTTTGCAGGTCGCCAGTTTCATCCGAAACCTTGGTTTTGAAGCCCGTGCACATATTGATGGAAACTATGAAGTGGTTTGCCCATTGGTAGCCAGGGATGCCGGATTGGGTGAAATTGGAAGGATGGGATTGTTGATGACACCCAAATTAGGACCGCGTGTCAGGATTTCGGTGGTGACCACGAACATGCCTTTGCAAGCCGATAAACCAAAGTATGATTTTTCAGTTATTGATTTTTGTACCATCTGCAAAAAATGTGCAGAAGCCTGTCCAAGTCAGGCTATTTCAGTGAATGACAGGGAAGATATTAATGGTGTAAAAAGATGGCAGATTAACCAGGAAAAATGCTTTACACTCTGGTGTACATTGGGGACAGATTGCGGACGTTGCATAGCGGTTTGCCCCTATTCGCATCCTGATAATTTCTTGCACAATATTGTCAGGGAAGGAAACAAGAATTCAAGTCTTTTTAGAAAAGTGGCTTTGCATTTAGACGATTATTTTTATGGAAGAAAACCACTTTCGGCTAAATTTCCTGAATGGGCAAATGTAAAACCTTTATCATGAAACAAAAACGTTTTAGTCATGCCATCGTAAGGAAACCATGCAGAAATATGGTGAACGGTTTAACTACTGCAAATATGGGCAAGCCCGATTATGCATTGGCATGCGAACAGCACCAGAACTACATCGAGGCACTAAAAACCTGCGGACTTAAAGTTGATATATTAGAAGCTGATGAAGATTATCCCGATTCAACTTTTATTGAAGATGTTGCCCTGTTGACGCCGCATTGTACTGTCATCACTATTCCAGGTGTACCATCCAGAAAAGGGGAAGTGGATGGAGTTATCAAAACTATTGAAAAATACTATGATAATATTGAGTTCATTCAAGAACCCGCCACCATCGAACCGGGTGACATTATGATGGTTGGCGACCATTATTATATAGGGTTATCTGAAAGAACAAATCTTAATGGAGCGGAACAAATGATAAGTGCTTTAAAAAAGTACGGGCTAAATGGTTCTGTTGTTCATTTTGAAAAAGTACTTCATTTGAAAACAGGTTTGGCTTATTTAGAAAACAATAATCTCGCGGTCTGTGGCGAATTTATTGATCATTCAGAATTT
>Ga0164318_10006429_pt1 | contig 11368 bp, 10 predicted proteins | sample GuaBasSedimGuay9_FD_113734 | JGI IMG/M metagenome (GOLD analysis project Ga0164318, IMG submission 113734) | Subseafloor sediment microbial communities from Guaymas Basin, Gulf of California, Mexico - Guay9, Core 4571-4, 0-3 cm | ecosystem: Environmental > Aquatic > Marine > Hydrothermal vents... | reverse complement strand
ACCCGCCATTTCGACTTCGGATTCAACAGGGTGTAGATTTCCGCCGAGTTGATGGGGTCTGAGTGTGCCCCTACCTCACCCCGACCGATCCGGGTGACGGTTTCCCTCACTTCGGGTATCGCCATGAGGCGGCGCTCCACAATCAGCGCTGTTTTTTTGCTCTCTTCCAGCGATATGGATGGTGCCATTGTCAGACGGACAACGATGGTGCCTTCCCGCAGTTTCGGTGTAAATTCGGAACCGAGAAAGGGGAAAATCAGTGCCCCGACGGCAAGAAAAACAATTCCCAGCACCACCGCCAATTTTCTGCGCTCCAGAAAAAAGCCAAGCAGCGGCCGGTAGATCACCAGCAGTTTCCGCACCAGCCAGGACTCACCGCTTTTCTCCTGCCCACCATTCTTCCTTTTTTTGCGTCTCATCAACAGGCTTCCGAATACCGGCGCACCGAAAACCGCAAAGAGAAGGGAGCCAAGCATGGCAAGTGCCACAGTGTGGGCCAGGGGCCGGAAGGTCTTTCCCTCCACACCCTGAAGGGTAAACAACGGCAGGAACACGATGATAATAATCAGGATGGCAAACAGGATTGGCCGCGACACCTCTACGCAGGCCCGGCCGATAACGTGGAGCATGGGTTCATCCGGGTCGGCTTCTTTCAGGAAACGGTCCATGTTCTCCACCATGACGATGGTACCGTCCACCAGCATCCCGATGGCGATAGCCAGCCCGCCCAGGGACATGAGATTGGCGGAGATTCCGAAATAACGCATGGCAATCATGGCAAACAGTACTGAGAATGGGATGGCCAGTGCCACCACCAGGCTGGGCCGAAAGCCCCCCATAAACAGAAGCAGGACCAGAACCACCAGAATAATACCCTGAATCAGTGCACTGGTAACGGTTCGAACCGATGATTCCACAATGTCTTTCTGTTGGTAGTAGGGGACAATGTGAACCCCTTTCGGTAGAATCCGGTTAATTTCACCTATTTTTTTCTCTACCGCCCCGATAACCGATGAAGCATTCGTTCCGTAAAGCTTGACTACCATCCCGGCAACGATTTCACCCTGTCCGTTCCGTGTCTGGAGCCCCATCCGTATCCCACCACCGATCCGCACATCGGCAATGTCCCGCAGGTACACCGGCCGGCCGCCCACGGATTTCATGACCATGTCGTTGAGGTCGTCAATGCCCGACGCAAGACCTACAGACCTCACTACCAGCTGTTCGCTGTTTTTTTCAATATACTGGGCCCCGACATTCAGGTTGTTGGCCTTGATCCGTTCAATAACATCCTGAATGGAAATGTCGTATTTCAACAGGGCTTCCGGTGCCACTACGACGTGAAATTGTTTTTCAAAACCGCCGATTCCCAGCACCTCCGTCACACCCGGTACCGTCTGCAGGTGAAACTTGACAATCCAGTCCTGGATAGTCCGCAGCTCTTCCAGTGTGTGTTTTCCGGTGTCGTCCTGCAGGTAATAAAACAGCACCAGCCCCATCCCGGTAGAAATCGGCCCCATCTGGGGATCGCCGAACCCGGCCGGTATCTTTTCCCGGGCTTCCTGGAGCCGTTCATTTACCACCTGGCGGCAGAAATAGATGTCCATGCCATCTTCAAAGTAAATATTGACCACGGACAAGCCGAAATTGGACACCGACCGTACGTTCTTGACACCGGGCAAGCCGGTCATGGCCGCCTCAATCGGGTAAGTTACATATTTTTCAACTTCTTCCGGCGCGAGCCCCTCGGTCAGGGTAAAGACCTGTACCAGGTTCGGGGAAACGTCGGGGAAAGCGTCCACCGGCAACTGGCGGTAAGAATAATAACCGGCTGACATCACCAGGACCGCCAGCACAACGACAAGGAACCGGTTTTTAAGGAGCAGATTTAATAGTTTTTTCATTTTCCATCACCATCAATGGCCGTGGCCTTCACCGAAGGAGTCCTTGGCCAGCTGGGCTTTCAGTGTAAAGGTCCCGGAAACCGCGCAGAGGGTTCCGGCAGGGAGGCCGGACACAACTTCCACAAGATCTCCAGAGCGTTTCCCAAGTTTCACCGGCGTTTTCACCAGCTCGTCGCCCTGTTGAACAAAGACACAATCCTTCCCGTCAATATTCTGAACAGCGGCCGACGGAAGCGTCACGTTCACCTGCCGCCGACTCACTTTTACAGAAGCAGAAACAAACATGCCGGGGCGGAGAACCCCCTTCGGGTTGGACAGAACCACCCGTGCCAGTGCAGTTCGTGTGGATTCCCCCACCAATGAGCCGATGTAGGAGATTTTCCCCGCCACCGGCGGAAATCCCGGGCCGTCATGAATCGTCACCTCCTGCCCCACATGGATCAGGGGCAGATCCTTTGGATACACAGTCAGATCCACCCAGACGATGCTGAGATCCGCAACCACAAACAGCTCCGCATGGGCCTCCATTGCTTCACCGAGAACAACGTGTTTTTGAATCACTGTCCCCTTGAACGGTGCCCGGATCTCATACAGGGTATAGTCCACATCCGCCTCGGTGGAGAGTTTGTTCAATTCTGTTTCTGAAAATCCCAGGGCATGAAGCTTCTGTTCAGCCGACCGGACTGCAATCCGGCCCTCCGCCAGGTCGCGGCGCGCGTTCAGAAATTCCTGCTCTGATGTGATCCGTTTTTTGTGCAGGCGGGATTCCCGCTCAAAGGCGGCTTCCACCAGTGTCAGGCGTTCCCGGGCAGCGAGGAAAGCGCTTTTGGCATCCGCCAGATCCCGACTTTCAATTACCACCATGATTTCACCCTTTCGAACCGTATCTCCGAGGCGTTTCCGCACTTCCCGGACAATACCCGACACCCGGGGCACCACGTGGGCCACCCGGTCCCAGTTCAGGGTAATTTCACCGGGTAAATCCACCGTAACATCCAATGACGCCGGCCCAGCCGCCGCAACAGTGATCCCGAATTCCTTCAACTCCTTCTGTGAGAGGTGAACAGCCTGTTCTGTCTCTTCGTGATGCACTTCGCTTTTCCCTTCCTCTGCCCGGCTTCCACCGCATGCGGCAGCCAGCAGCAGGGATACCGCCATCACTGTCATGAGAATGCTTTTCCAGTTTTGTTTCCACAAGACTATCATATTTAGTCTGATCATTTTTCCCCTCCTGTTTCACCGCTGTCGGCATCTTTCATATTCTGGCTGTTCCATTCTTCAAGTTTCCTGCCTGTCATCGCCTCCACTCCGGCTTTCAGTCTGTGGTACCGGGCAAGGGCATCGACGTACTCCATTTCCACATTGAAATAGGTTCGCTGGGCATCCAGCACTTCGATAAAACTGAATTTCCCTTCCCGGTATCCCATCCGAACCGCCTCAAATGCCGACCTTGCCGCAGGGAGCATACTCGTTTGGACAGCCGTGACTTCTTTCACCGCTAAAAGGAGCTGTTCATACAACAACTGAAATTCGAGTCTCAGGTTGATGGTTGAAAATGTCATCCTGTCTTTTGCCTGCACCGCCCGTGAACGGGCTTCCATGATGCGTCCCCTGTTCCGGTTCCATACCGGCAATCGCAGCGTCACCCCCACCACATAAGCGGCGTCGTCTGTTTCCCTGAATTTACGAAAACCTGCGGAGAGTGCCAAATCCGGAACCTGTCCGGCTTTTGCAAGTGAAAGCCGGCTTCGGCTCTGTTCCAGCAAAGCAGCCCATTTCACCATCTCAGGGTTCTCATTCAGCCCGTGCAGGAGCCGGTCCCTGTTCGGAACCGAAAGAGTTCCGCCCAGTTCTCCGGCAACACTGTCAAATTGCAGCCGGTTTTCGCCGATTGCCGCCGCCAGCCTGCTCCTCGAAATCGACAGGTTCCGCCTGGCCTTCTCCAGCCGGATTCGTGCCGTGGACAGCACCACCGATGCCCGGGTTTCTTCCACGGGAGACACCTTGCCGGCATTGACACGCTCCTTGACAGTGCGGTGAAATGCGGTGGAAAGGCGAAAGAGTTCCTTCGCTATAGCCACCCGCTTCTGCGCCGCCAGGGCATCAAAAAAACCGGTAGTGGCATCTGCAGTGATTCTGCGCTCCAGCGACTGGTATCGGTATTGAGCCAGCTGCAGTTCTGCATCCGCAATCCGGGAACGTTTTTTCCGCTTTCCGCCCAATTCAATCAATTGTTCAAGTGCAATCGTTGTTTCCGCCAGGCCGGTACCGGTATAGATACCGGTGCCACCGATGTTCTCCATTTCCACGGAAAGCTCAGGATCTGGTAATAACCCGGCCTGCAGCCTGGCACCTTTCAACGCCTGAATCTCGTTCCGGGCGGCAGCCAGTTCCCGGTTCTTCGAAAGCGCGGCCTGTACCGCCTGTTCAAGTCTCAGAATCGGGCCTTTTTCCGTTTTTGAAATAGTTTCCCCCGCTGCCGGTGCCGTTTCCTGCGGTTTTGTGAGGGCCGGGAGGGTTGTTAATCCGGCTATCGTTATCATAATTAGCATCATTTTCATATAGTTACTCCTGAGAATGTACATTCGGGTCCGTATTCGTATTTACCGGAGCCGCAGCGCAAACCACGGCCCGGACAGCAATTTCGGTTTCAGTTGTGGGGTAAAAAAGGATCAGATACGAAGAATAACCGAACGGAGAACAGAAAGGGAATACAGAGGAGATTTAAGGGTCAGTAACCCGAAATGCAGAGTGGAGATGCGGATATCTGCCAGCATTGCCGCTGATGACAGGCCAGACAACACGTTTGCCCGAACAGAGGAAACCCCGGGAATCGTACGGGCATGTACAAAGGGTTCTGTTTTCGGAAGGGGGATATCGGTACAATCCCCGACAGGGTGTGCATGACAAAGCAAAGCAACACCATCGGGAACACTTGCATTGTCCCCCGTATGACACTTTAATTCCACCGCAATGTGGTCGCCCGGTGCAACGCAGAGAACGGCATTGTGCAAAACACCCGCCATGGAAGTCTGGGGCACAAGAATGGTAAACAGCAGGATCAGCGTCAGCAGACGGGCAACAAATTTTTTACCGGTATGTTTAAATTTCGTCTTCATCACAGAACATCATACAGGTTTTTTTCCGGACTGTGGTCCAAAATTGAAATCATTCCCCGGCTTCATCAATCATCCGGATCATCTGCTGTTCCACTTCTTCCGCAATCCTGGCCATTTCAGGGTCGGTTGACAGTGCCGCAAGGAGGGCAGTGGGACGAACCATGCCGATTATTGTTCTGCCTTCATCTTCGTAGACAGAGATGCGGCAGGGAAGTGCCATGTTCATGCTCATATCCAGTCCCAGTACCCGGTTCGCGTACGCGGGGTTGCAGATTTCCAGTATCCGGCATTCCCTGTCAAGGGGAAATCCTTTTTCGTTCAGAATAGTTTTCAGGTTGTGAATATGGAGCACACCGAAGCCATTTTTACGGACACGGGCCTCCAGCAGGGACACAACACTCTCTATGGATTTTGCAGTTGTTTTCAGATATTTCATTGTTTCCTCTCGTTTCAAATTGCAGAATATGCTGAGCCGGAGTGGTCCCCCACCCCGGCTCCATGCCTCTCTTTCAATCCGGCGGATACCGGATTCAGTTTACATCATTCCGCCGCCCATGTTGCCACTGTGGTCGTAGGAATCCGGAATCATGACCATGGGGATGGCGGTCTGAATGCCATCTGTGTTGATCAGGCCCAGCGGTACCATTCCTTCCTGTTCACTGCGGATTTCCATAGTGCCTTCGAAAGTGGAGATATCGGCTGTTCCGGTGAAGAAGTTGGAGAGAATATCCACCATCTGGTTTCCCGCAGGAAGGGTGAGGTTCTTTTCCGCAAATGTGGTGCCATCGGGATTTTTCAATGTCAGTGTTGTGGTCAGTTCCGCGTCGGAGATGTTGACGATGGCAAACCCGGTAATATTATGATCATCGTTTCTTACCATCATGCCATAGCCCATGCCCATGCCGGACATGAAGCGCATTCCCATCACGCCTACCTGGGTAGCCATGCGGTCCACACTTGTATCAAAACGTTTGTAAAATATGCTGGCAAACAGATGATCGCCCATGTACATGTCGGAATCCTCCGCATCGGGCTGGTCGCCGGAGTTGATGAACACCGCCCACGCAATTTGTTCTTCGTCTTCCGGGTTACCCAGCTTCAAAGACATGTAGCCGGACTGCGGCACAGTAAAATCGATGGAGGTCTGGAACGCCTCGTTGTACATCACGTTGAGAGGGGAACCGTCCTGGCCATAAAAATACAGGGTACCGCTGACTTCCTGGCCGGAACCCGGATTCATGAACACCAGCTCGGTCTCATAGCCGCCACCCAGTACGATGTGGGGTAGCACCATGTTGTGTTCCATTTCCATTCCGTCCTGGTTCATGTGCGTGCCGGTTCCCATACCATCACCGTGGGCAAATGTTCCCACAGTTACCGTCAGTACCATCATTGCCATTGTGAATATCATTGTCAGTCTTTTCATTTCACACCTCCAAATGTGTGCAGTTTGTCCCGATAGGGATTTTGTTGATAAATTTGTTCACTGGATTTCCAAAGCGGGCCGGTTTCGTACCGGCAGAAAAACTCAAATCAGCAAAACTGTGTATTGCAGATGAAGGAGAATTGGATTCTCCCCGGAAATGAAGCCCGGAATACCCGGAGCAATCGGGACTGCTAATGCTGTCTGCATCAAGCCCGGCACAGTACCGGAACCGCTGCCGGCGGCAATTGTCTTAACTGCCGCGCGGGAACCGGAATCAATCACAGCCGGACTCAACTGAAAGCTGAAGTCGGTACAACCGCACCCGAAACCCCGCACCGTGGTTTCCCTATGGGTATGGGAACAGACTATCCCGCCATGCTCATGCATGGCACAATGACATTCGCTGCCGGAAGCGAACATGGCGACAGAACCGTCAGCACCCACGCAGAGTGCAGCACCCTGGAGACTTATTGCCATTGTTATTACAACAACCACCAATAAAACCATCAGGTTTGCTCTTTTTCGGGTTCCTTTTGTTGCTCTCATGTTCATTCTCCCTGCGAATCATCAGTTTATAACGATATTATTATAGATTTTATTTCTGTTCTGTCCAGTGACGGGTGTCACCGTTATAGAGGTTTATCCGATTCTATTGCAAATCCCTCTTCATCTGTTCAAACTCTTCCTTTATAATCTCCCCCGCCGCATATCACGTCCGCAGAATCTCAACGGCATCGCTTCGGGTTCCCTGAGAAAATGATCTCTGCCAGCGGCCCCAGCCGCCGACCATCACCCCGCAGGCGATGATTGCCGCAATAAACAGTAACGGCCACAGCCACATGCCGCCAAAAAATCCATGTCCCATCATTTTGTCATCTCCTGTAATTGTTTGTTTCCGTTAACCAATCAGAACTACCGATTATCTCAGTACTGCCCTTCTCAAACGCAGCGCGTTGGCCACAACGGAAACGGATGAAAAGCTCATGGCTGCGGCTGCAATAATCGGGCTGAGTAAAATTCCGAAAAAAGGATAAAGTATCCCCGCCGCTACCGGCACGCCAAGAGAATTATACCCGAATGCAAAAAGCAGATTCTGTTTAATGTTCCGCATCGTTGCACGACTCAGTTTCCGTGCCCGGACAATGCCGGTCAGGTCGCCCTTTACCAGGGTCACGTGGGCACTTTCCATCGCCACGTCCGTACCGGTTCCCATCGCGATTCCCACATCAGCCAATGCCAGTGCCGGGGCATCGTTGATACCATCACCGGCCATGGCCACGATATGGCCTTCAGCCTTCAGCTTCTTCACCACATCCGCTTTCTGATCCGGCAGTACACCCGCCACAATGTCGTCCAACCCGAGTTTGTCACCCACTGCCCTCGCCGTCTGCTCATTGTCACCGGTCAGCATAACAATCCGTACACCTTCTTTATGCAGCAGGCGAACAGCTTCCTGTGAGGTTTCCTTAATGGGGTCTCCGATGCCGATCAGCCCCGCAAGTTTGCTTCCAACCGCGACAAAAACAACTGTCCAGCCGTTTTTTCGCATATTCCCAGCCTTTTCGAGATAAGGGGACAATGCCACATTCTGCTGCTCCATCATGCGCTCATTTCCCAATGCCACGGTTTCATTTTTGATTTTTCCTGAGACACCGTGGCCCGGTATGGCTTCAAAACCCGTTACCGACTGACTGCTCACACCTGCTTCACCGGCTTTTTTCACAATTGCGTCTGCGAGGGGATGCTCGCTTCCGGCTTCAAGGGCGGCCGCAATGGCAAGTATTTCATTCTCTGTCCGTTCGCCGACAGGAACAATCTCAGTCACCACCGGCTTTCCTTCCGTGAGAGTTCCGGTTTTGTCCACCACAACAGTATCTACTTTGTACATCAGTTCAATCGCTTCTGCGTTTTTGAACAAAACCCCCATTGTCGCGCCCCGTCCGGTGGCAACCATGATGGACATGGGCGTCGCCAGGCCAAGCGCACACGGGCACGCGATGATGAGAACTGCCACGGCGTTTACCAAAGCGTGTGCCATTTTCGGGTTCGGCCCGAAACTTGCCCAAATCCCGAACGTTACGATGGAAATCAGCACCACAGCCGGGACAAACCAGCCGGCAACAGTATCCGCAAGTTTCTGGATCGGTGCCCGGCTCCGCTGGGCTTCAGACACCATGGCAACAATCCGGGAAAGCAGTGTATCCGCGCCAACCTTCTTTGCCTGCATAATCAATGACCCATTGCCATTTACGGTCCCGCCGACAACTGCATCGCCCGTCTTTTTCAACACAGGGAGCGGTTCACCGGTAATCATAGCTTCATCCACCGAGCTCTCTCCCTCCAGCACTTCTCCGTCCACCGGAACTTTTTCACCTGGGCGGACCCGGAGGCGGTCGCCGGGCTGCACGTTTTCCAGCGGAATGTCTTCTTCCGTTCCATCATCGCGAACAATCCGGGCTGTTTTCGGCGCGAGGCCGAGAAGCGCGCGGATTGCCTCTCCTGTCCGGGTTCGGGCCCTGATTTCCAGCACCTGCCCCAACAGAATCAAGGTCACAATCACAGCGGCAGCTTCAAAATAAACAGACACCTGCCCGCCTTCACCGCGAAACGCGGCCGGAAACAGTTCTGGAAACAGGGCGGCAATCAGGCTGTATCCATACGCCACAGATACACCCAAGCCGATGAGGGTGAACATATTCAGATTAAATCCTTTTAAAGAGGCGATTGCCCGCTGATAAAAAGGCCATGCCGCCCAGATCGCCACTGGGGTGGCAAGAATCAGTTCAATCCAGGTCCGGACAAGCGGTGAAAACAGTTTTGACATCGGTTGACCGGGAAGCAAATCCCCCATTGCAATCAATACCAGTGGAATCGTCAATACAACGGAAAACCAGAACCGCCGGGTCATCATTGCCAGCTCTTCACTCTCCGGCGCCTCCGCGGAAGGCGTAACGGCTTCCAGCGCCATGCCGCAGATGGGGCAACTTCCCGGTTCATCTTTTAGAATCTCCGGGTGCATGGGGCAGGTCCACTTTTCAGAAGTGCGAGTGCGAGTGTGAGTGTGAGTGGGCGTATGAGAACCGGAAGAGGTTGGAGCGGGAGAAGAATGGGAAGCGGAAGCTCCTTCACCTGCATATTTTGCCGGATCATCCTGGAATTTTTTCTGGCAGGAAGCACTGCAAAAGAAATAATCCTGTCCGTTATAGGACAGCTGGTGTGCCGTCTTTTTCGGATCCACCGTCATCTTGCAGACCGGGTCTTTAATCACAGCCGGTTTCGCTTTACCGTGAACATGGTCATTGCAGCTATTGCAGGTTGAATGTCGATTCATTGCTTCCTCCCTTCCAAAGTCCGTTTATTGCCTGTGTCGGCCCGGACCTCACAATTCATTTGGTTCTCGCCCGTTCTCCGCTGATGGGAGAGGGGTGAGGCACACCCCTCTCCCATGCACAGCTTACTGATTATTCTGCATCATTCCGTGGATCATCATCCCTTTCATGCCGCCACCGGAACTGTCTTTCTGATTCATCATCATGCCCATTCCGTCGTGAAACGACAGCATGAGAGCCTCCTTCAGCGCCTTCAGATTGAGGGGCTCACCGGGTACGGCTTTAAATTCCTTGTTGTGGAATGCCATCATCTTCAGACCGGTAAACTGGCCCAGAAATACCGATTTTGTAAACGCATCCGAATCATGCCGTGTGAAAGACAGAATATCCACCGCCACGATGGTGTCGGCCTTCAATGTAATCAGGCCGCTGAAAGGGCCCCAGTCTCCCTTCGCCGAAAACAGGAAAAAGGACAGGTCTCCATTCTTCGCTCTTTTCAGCTTCTGAACATACTTGGCCATCATCGGCAGCTTTAACTCCTGAAACTCCACATTTTGCCCGTTTCGAAGTTTCAACACCTCATTCAGTTTCTTCATCTGAGTTCCATCATGGGCCATCAGCGGTGCCAACATGAAGATTACAGTAAAAACCATTGCGATTCGTTTCATTTTCCTTTCCTCCCGGATCATAAAAATTTCAGACACCACTTAATAGAGCAAGAACTGTGCCAAGGGAGTTATAAGGTGTTTTGTTATTTATTTTCTTAATGATACCAGGATTCCGCCACTTCTTCAAAAAAGAAATACCGGTCAGAAACTGGGGCCACACCCGCCAGTATCTGACCGCTTGCAATGCTTTTTCATCGAAGACATGACAGGGGTAACATGGCGGACCATTACGCCACCATCTTTCCTTTTTCCGTAAACCACATCCATTTCAGCGCCAGCAGGGACGCCCCGGCCATTCCAAGGCCGAACAGGGCACCGGCGGCAAAGAGCAGCGGAAGTGCCGCGGCACCAAGATACACAAGGCCCCACCAGGAGGCAATGTCCAGCAAAATTCCGCCAAAACCCGCAAGGAGCAGCACCCGCTTCCATCGGGGCTTTATCCCCACATACCGGGCCAGGATAAAGGCTGCGGGAATAAACAGCAGGCTCATCCCCGAAGCATGAATATGGGAAAGACGGGCAAGGTCCTTGAATGCCATACCGGAAAGCATCTCCGCCTCATTGCCCCGGTAATGGGTCATAATCTGCCCGGGGCTGAACCCCACAGCTGCGAAAATCTGTAAAATCGCGAATCCATAGCTCACCAGCATAATAATCAACAGTAAAGTCCAAAAAAACCGCTCTTCCCTTGTCATATTAATCCACTCCCCCCGGCCAAAAAGGCCGACCTGCACATCTTTTATCAGCAAAACAAAGTTGCTCTTTTTTTACATACTTCCAGTGTTTATAAGTATAACAAAGCATCACCGACCGGAAAATCCCCCCAGAAAACCCAGATAGCTCATTGAGAATCGTTGCCAGAAGAGGGGAATGAACCCTTTGGTTACCCATTTATAATGTCCAGGCCCCCATTCGCCCGTGT
>Ga0164318_10006428_pt1 | contig 11368 bp, 7 predicted proteins | sample GuaBasSedimGuay9_FD_113734 | JGI IMG/M metagenome (GOLD analysis project Ga0164318, IMG submission 113734) | Subseafloor sediment microbial communities from Guaymas Basin, Gulf of California, Mexico - Guay9, Core 4571-4, 0-3 cm | ecosystem: Environmental > Aquatic > Marine > Hydrothermal vents >... | reverse complement strand
ACCCGGTTATCGTGTAGGGTAACCACAACGGATTACCCCTACAATGACCCGGTTATCCTGTAGGGGCAATCCTTTATGGTTGCCCTTTTACAATGGTTTGGAATCAGTCTGCGTAACATCAGTTATTAAATTTTATTTGGGTTGCCTTTAAAAATTTCAAGTGGTTTTTTTAGGCGATAAATCGCCTACTACATACAATTATTAGTTTTAGGCGATTACAAGCCTACACGATACTTGGATTCCTGCCAAACTCCTGCCGCCAAACGTTAGTTTGGACGACTGTTAAGCAATAAAACACCTACAAAAAGTATCAATAGCCCGACAGAGGGCCATATCTTAATTTGAAAACCTCCAAAACCTTTTATGGCCCTCAAGATAGTCCAAATAACCCTAAAATTTTTAGGTAAATAACTGGGCCCGCGTATCACGTATCGCACAAACTAAAGTTTGGAGTCCTGACGATTGCCAAACGTTAGTTTGGACGACAAGCAAACTAAAGTTTGGACTCCTGCTAAGGTTTGTTCAAAAACGTATTTACAAAAAAACCCAGTTTTTTCAAAAACGGGGTTTCTTTGGATGGACGGGTTTTTAGATTAGCGTTGCACACGTAATGGCTTAGGTGGAAGCTTAGAAATTTTTGTTATATTCCACTGCGAAATAACAATTTTTACCTTAAAACTGTTATTTTCTAAAATAATTTTTTTAGGTAAATGAATACCATGTACATTGACATAACGCTGAAAGACTATTTCCCAGCCATCTTGTTGTAGGCTCTGTAACTGCCCTACTTCATTGAGTGTGTACCCGCCGGGGGCGGATTTTGTGGTCGGGATGCCTCTAATCCAAAAATGCAAATTGGTCACGGGAATTGCGACATTCAGGACTTTGGCAACTAACGCATCCGCATCCGGAGCAGTGAAGGTTTCATTGTTAGCAGTACGCATCACAACTTCCTTATCATTCCCTTCAAGCAACAAGGCCCCTTGTCCAAGCGGCATATTCAAACGCAGTTGGTAAGCAGGCCCATTCTGTTGCCAGTAGACGTTAGCCGTCCAACTGTCATCTTGGGTTGAAATCGCAAGGCGACCATTTAAACGCCATGATTCCAATTGGTTGGCTGGCGTTGGCGGCAATGGTGGTAACTGGGCACAGCCAGAGAATAGTAGCAGTGCCAGTAGAAAGAAACGTTTCATGGTTCTCCTTGCTCCTTTTCTGGTAGAAAACGATCCACGACGCCGCGCAATTTTTCATCATCCGGAAAAGTTTCAATCGCTTTTTCCCACACTTGCCGGGCGGCTCGTTGATCACCAGTCACCCATAAGACTTCGCCTAAATGCGCGGCAATTTCTGGATCTTCTTGATTGGCTTGTGCTTTACGCAGGTACGCAATCGCTTGCGTGTACTTACCCATCTTATACAAGATCCATCCCATGCTGTCTAAAATGTAGTAGTCGTCGGGACTTAAAGCCAGTGCTTGTTTAATCAATTCGTAGGCTTCCTGATAACGATCCGTGTGATCAGCGAGGCTGTATCCTAACGCATTGAGTGCATTGACATTTTTGGGTTCTATGAGCAATACGCGCCGTAAATCCTGCTCTAATTGAGCCATCCTGCCCATTTTTTCGGCCAGCAGGGCACGCATATACAGCACGTCGGTGTTATTCTGTTTTAATTTGAGGACACGATTGTAAGCCTCCATGGCTTGCTGATAACGTTTTTGATCGATCAGCAACTCGGCCTCAATCTGTATTAGGCTGATCCTGTCTTCCTCACGGCTCACCGGCACTGTCCGAAGGTGTTCGGTGGCTTTGTCTATCTGTCCTTGTTCGACTAAAATCAACGCAATCCGCACTTGTGCATTTAAATAGTTTGATCCGCCCTTCACTTGGCGATACCAGCTAAGGGCGTTTTCTTGGTCTTTTCCCTCTTGTGCAATTTGGCCCAAGTAATAGGAAGCATTGTTGAATCGTTGCTTGGTGTTGATTAATTTGATGAAATACCCCTTGGCCGCTGACAGTTGCTTGGTTTGCAGGGACAACACGCCCAAGGCATATAAAGTATCGCCATTTTTGGGATCAGCAGACAAGAGCCGTTGGAATTGCTTGATAGATTTCTCATACTGTTGTGCATCGGCAAGCATTTGTGCATACACCAAACGCCATTTTTGCTTCTCTGGGTGTTTGTGTAATGCCTTTTTCATCCATTGCAAAGCTTGCGAACGACGGTCTTGTTTGTCCAACAATAAGGCATACAAAGGCACGGCCTCAGCATGGTCTGGAACGCGGTTTAAAAGTGTACGCAACACCTCCAAGGCTTGGTCTAATTTATTGAGACGGATCAATAAACGTGAGTATGTCCATAACATAACAGGATCATTTTTCCGTTTGGCGACCACTTTTTCTATCAGTTCCAAGGCCTTGGCCCGATTTGGTTGTTCTAGCATCGCTTCCATCACTGACAAAAGCCGCTGGGGATCATCCTTGAGACTATCGACCATCGCATCTAAATGTGCCACGGCTTCTTTCGTGCGCTTTTGGCGTAACAACATCCGGCCCAAGATTTGGCGTGCATTGGGATTATCCGGGGCGAGGGTTACCCACAGGCGAGCGGCCGCCATCGCAATGTTATACTTTCGTGCCTCCCAGGCGGTTTGTGCGGCATTTTCGGCAAGACGCGGGTCACGAGTTTGTTTGGCAACCTCGAAAAAATACTCGGCCGCTAACGCATTGTCACCACGAAGTCGGGCAATGTCAGCCACTAGAATTTTGTACATGTATTCTTGTTGTTGTGAGCCAAAATGCCCATAATTTTTGGGCGAAGGGCGGGGGGTGCTTTGTGCCTCAAGCGCGTGGGTTTTTTGGGCGATTGCGTTACCATGCGCCCCGCTCCCTGCACATCCCATCAAAAAGTTAGTGAGGATAATTACCCCTATATTTTTACAAAATAGTTTTATTTTCACACTGATGCTCCCATTTTGGTAATTGGTCATTGGTGATTGGTTATTGGCTATCTGATATCCCGTCCGACCCATTTTTAGACTTTTGCGTGGTTAATAAGTTTTCCCCTCACCCTGAAGTCTCACCCCACTGGGGATCTACTCTATGCACAAGGCAGGAGTTAGTTTGGCAGGACTCCGTTTTTTGACGCAAAAACTTTTAGTTTGGCAGTGGTCTTAAATCGGTCCAAACTTGAGTTTGGCAGAATTAATGGCCGTGCCAAGTCAAAACTGGCCGACGACTAAAACCCGTCAATAGAACATTGACAGAGTACTAGGGGTGAGGATGACAAAATCCAAATTATAACCGTTTGCAATATAACTCAACTTTTCTGGACATCTTTTGAGCCTGAAGTCTGTGCCATTTTGGCCTTTTTCATTGAGGCAATTATGGGATGTGTTTTGAAGCCGAGTGCCTACTGCCTTGCCTTCCTATATAGCTTAAAATCTCAGGCAGTGCCATTAGCAGAAGGTGGGAAATTTGAGCGGATAATTTTAGAGACTGAGCCTAAATGATTCGTAAAAAATCGGCGATAACGCGTTTAAATTCGTGGGGTAAAATTTACAATTCATTTATAACATGCATATTATACGAAATTGTTCATTTTTTTGAAAGTCTCAATATCAACTCTCCTTAGCACCTATCAGTTTGTAAATTCAACACAGAGTTCACCGAGTACCACAGAGTCACACAGAGCCTTCTCTTAACGGAAATCTACATCTGAAACGCCGTGATTTCTCCGTGTTCTGAAGTGTTGAGGATTTGAAAACTGATAGGTGGTAAAATCAACTCTCCAAACGGGGGCATGTTTTTCCTGACTCTCACTCTCTAAAGTTCTTTCCATCGCCAGCCCACGCTCTTTGAAGGATTGAGGGGAAAAATTGAAAAGCAGTCTGTGGTGAAATTATTGGACTTCTAATTTTTTTTGGCGGTTCGCAACTCGCCCCAGTCTGTCGCCGCCTTCCGATAAATCGGAAGGCGTAAGGCTTAAGCCCCCTAAAAGGGACTAAATGAGCGCGACTTTTGCCCCAAGGTTTGGCTACTCCCACACTTGGATAGTCATCCAAACAAGTTTTGTGCCAAAAACCTTTTTCAGTGTTCAGTGAACAGTAATCAGTGTTCAGTGATCATTGAAATAAAGTCAAAGGCATTGAACGCAGTACATTTTTGTTTGACCAAAACGGGAAACTGCGACAAGTTTGGCGCAAAGTCAAAGTGCCCCGACATGTCCAACAACTAGAGGCCCTTGAATGGGAAAGGGGAAAGGAAAAAAGTGAAAGGTGAAAGGTGAAAGGTAAAATCCTATACTGCACACAAGTGATCTCGCTTCGCTCGTTACTCCGTTTGCGTTTTTAGAGCGTTGTCATACACCCATAAATACCATTCTATCTTGGGACTTGGCCCTCCCCTCTTGAGAGGGGCCGGGGTGTCAAAAGCTCAAGTTGTAACGGTATTAAGTAGATATTCTTTTCCATTTACTTTACCCCTTTCCCATAATCCCTTTTAAGCAATTACCAATTACAAATTACAAATTACCAATTACAAATTACCAACTTATATGCCAGACCGTTTGTTTGTATTAGATACCAGCGTACTCATGCACGATCCGAACGCGATTTTTCGCTTTGCCGAGCATGATGTCTATTTGCCAATGGTTGTTCTTGAAGAACTGGATGCGGCCAAAAAAGGCATGTCCGAAGTCGCTCGCAATGTCCGCCAAGTCAGCCGCTTTCTTGATGAATTGATTGACACCCAAGGCAATCTCAAAGCCGGCATTGCGCTGCCTTCGAGCGAGAAAGGGAAAACGGCGGGCCGTTTATTTTTCCAAACCGAGCCACTGTCTGCCAATATTTTGCCCGATACTTTGCCCGGCAATAAGCCCGATAATAGTTTGCTTGGCATCGCAATGGCTCTGCAACAGGCAGATGCCAGTAGACAAGTCACGCTCGTCTCTAAAGATATCAATCTGCGTATCAAAGCCCATGCGCTAGGCATCCATGCCGAAGATTACACCAATGATAAAGTTCTGGACGATGTAGACTTGCTCTACACCGGCAAATACGCGCTCGCGGCCGATTTCTTGGACACGCACGGCCAAAAAATGACTTCTTGGCAAGAACAAGGACGGACATTTTACACTGTGACAGGGCCGACAGTCGCACAATGGTATCCCAATCAATTTTTATTTGGTGGCGGTGAAGATGAGTTTGAAGCCATTGTTAGAGACTGTCATGGCGATCAGGCGACGATTGAATTGGTACGCGATTTTCGCTCTCCAAAACGCAATGTCTGGGGTATCAATGCCCGCAACCGTGAACAAAATTTTGCGTTGAATTTGCTCACTGATCCAGAGATTGATTTTGTCACCTTGCTTGGTGCCGCAGGAACGGGCAAAACCCTACTGACTCTCGCTGTCGGCTTGGCACAAACTTTAGATCTGCAACGCTTTTCTGAAATCATCGTCACTCGCGTGACTGTCCCGGTTGGCGAAGACATTGGTTTTTTACCCGGCACCGAAGAAGAAAAAATGACACCTTGGATGGGCGCGTTGGTGGATAATCTGGAAGTCCTTAACCCAACTCACGGTGGCGGCGGCGAATGGGGGCGGGTGGCTACTGCCGATTTATTGCATAATCGGATTAAAATCCGCTCCCTCAACTTTATGCGTGGCCGAACTTTCCTCAATCGTTACCTCATTTTAGATGAAGCCCAAAACCTCACCTCTAAACAAATGAAAACACTTGTCACACGCGCCGGCCCCGGCACTAAAATCGTCTGTTTAGGCAATATTGCCCAAATTGACACGCCCTATTTAACCGAAACGACATCAGGCCTCACCTACGTTGTAGACCGTTTTAAGCACTGGCAACACAGCGGCCATATTACCTTACAACGCGGTGAACGCTCACGCTTGGCCGATTTTGCTACTCAAACATTATAGATTTCGTACAAGGAGCGCTAAGTACTCCATAATCATTTGCAGTCCAAGGTTTGCCATCATTTCAGAGAATATAGTTATCCAGAAAAATCCGATTTTTTTTAAAATCGGATTTTTTATCGGACAGTAACGAGCAAAGCGAGATCATCCGTTGTGCTTTTTGAATATCCTCAACTAAACTATTAATCATTACTCCCGCAAACAAAATTTATCATGCGTATTATCCAAAAACAAGCCATCACCTTTGATGACGTTTTACTGCTCCCCGCCCACTCCAGCGTCTTGCCCAAACAAGTCAAACTGAACACGCCATTAACGCGAGACATTAGCCTGAATATTCCTCTCATTTCGGCGGCGATGGACACCGTTACCGAAGCGCGTCTTGCAATTACCATAGCACAAGAAGGCGGCATTGGCATTATCCATAAAAACATGACTGTCAAAGCCCAAGCCCAACAAGTGCGAATGGTGAAAAAATTTGAAAGCGGCATAATTAATGACCCATTTACCGTCTCCCCCAACACCAGCATTCAAGAAGTGCTAACTTTAACCCGCGCCCACAACATCTCCGGTGTGCCCGTCGTCGATAAAGGAACACTCGTTGGCATTGTCACCAGCCGCGATTTGCGCTTTGAAACCCATTACGATCATCCCGTCTCAAATATTATGACTCCCAAAGAACGACTTGTCACCGTGCAAGAGGGCGCCAGTCATGAGGAAATCGAACAGTTATTACACATTAATCGTATTGAAAAAGTGCTCGTTGTCAATGACAACTTTCAATTGCGCGGCATGATTACCGTCAAAGACATCCAAAAAGCCACCGAAAAGCCCAACGCATGCAAAGATGAACATGAACGCTTGCGAGTAGGCGCAGCGGTAGGCACCGGAGAAGACACCGAAGCCCAGATAGCGGCCTTAGTCAAGGCCGGTGTTGATGTGATTGTCGTCGATACTGCACATGGACATGCCCAAGGCGTATTGGATCAAGTGCGCTGGATTAAACAACATTATCCAGACGTACAAGTAATAGGAGGCAATATTGCTACAAGCGAAGGCGCGAAGGCCTTAGCGGAAGCAGGGGCTGATGCCATAAAAGTCGGCATAGGGCCAGGTTCCATTTGCACCACGCGCATTGTGGCAGGTGTCGGCGTTCCGCAAATCACCGCCATTGATAATGCTGTACAGGCCCTCAAAGGAACCGGCATCCCCATCATCGCCGACGGTGGCATTCGCTACTCTGGCGACATTGCCAAAGCCTTCGTAGCGGGAGCGCATTCCATTATGATAGGCAGCTTGTTTGCCGGAACAGAAGAAGCTCCTGGTGAAATAGAACTCTATCAAGGCCGTGCTTACAAAACCTATCGCGGCATGGGTTCTATAGCCGCGATGTCACAAAAACAAGGTTCAAAAGACCGCTATTTTCAGGAAGAAGTTGAGACAGAAGGAAAATTAGTGCCAGAAGGCATTGAAGGCCGCGTTCCATCTCGAGGCCCTTTAGTCGATGCGATTCACCAATTGATAGGCGGCTTACGCTCCAGTATGGGCTATACTGGCTGTCACTCCCTAGAAGAAATGCGTACCAAACCGCAATTTATACAGATAAGTCTCGCCGGAATACGCGAAAGCCATGTACATGATGTCTCGATTACCAAAGAAGCACCAAACTACCGGGTAGATTAGTTGCGTCGTTTTGTCGGGTTACAGCTTAAACAAGGATATCTTAAAGATAGGCTCCTGTTTGTAGTCGTTTGTAGTAGGCGATTTATCGCCTTCTTGAACCCCCCCCGTTTGTAGTAGGCGATTTATCGCCTTTTTGGGACAGCTTTAGACTAATCTGTGGGCCAGGTTGTAGAATTGATAGCCTTGTTAATGGCCCACTTTTGTCGCAAAAACCGTCCACAGGGAAAACCTTTATTTTAGACATTTTAATCCCCACAGATGATTCTCTGAAGTCTGGGAAACTCGACAGAAAGTCGAAACTAAAGGGGGGGCCTATATTCGTCGTTTCCCGCCAAGGGCTTATTGCTCTAAAATCACTTCGCAATACTGAACAAGACAAAGCAGATATTAACTGGGGTGGTGAAAAGGAGGTTCCAACGGGTTCTAAAACTTGATCCCATTTTTATTCCGCTTTTTTAAATGTGTTAAAAAACAATCACTTATTGATTAGCTTTTCATTAACAATTCACAATTTTCACCACCCCAGATATTAACTCTCTAAGGAGCCTATCTGATGAAGACTAATGTTGATATGAGTCCAGAAGCGATTGAGTACCGCCTTCGAGAAGTGGAAAAGCTAAGACGACTATGCCTTTTCTTAGCAGACTCAGATGTAGGTAGGAAGATTCGGAAAACAAATCCAGAAAACGAAGCCTCGAAACGAGTCGCGTTGGCACTTGGGGAAATATCTCCCTAGAAGTCATAAGTCACGTTCCGTTCCAAACGGAAACATCGCCCAACAAGCCGTCAACAGGTTTGGACAATCCAATTTAAAGAAATCCGATTTTTTTTAAAAATCGGATTTCTTTGGCCTTACCATCCTTTTTGCTTCGCAAAAAGTCACGTAGCCTTTTTTTATAAAGCTCCAGGGGCGTTGCCCCTGGCTTTAATAATACATACCGAAAGGGCTAATAGAGATTTCAAAGTAAGCCCCAACGGGGCGATATTAATATAGCCAGTGTAACTACTTGGCTTTGGGTTTATTAGCGGAAGGGGCTTAGCCCCTGGCTTTGGGTTTATTTTACATACCGAAAGGGCTAATAGAGATTTCAAAGTAAGCCCCAACGGGGCGATATTAATATAGCCAGTGTAACTACCTGGCTTTGGGTTTATTAGCTCCAGTGTAACTACCTGGCTTTGGGTTTATTTTTCTGAAAATCTATAAGTGTCTCTTACTTAAAAACGCCAAAACTACCAAAAAATAGTAGAATTAGTTATGTTTAAGGGGTAAGCTTCCCACGTCACATATGTGACTCTATGTATAATATACACTTACGTCGGTTTGCCAGGTATTGATTTTGAAGCTAATCTTATGTTAATTATAAGTCTAGGTAAGACCCGTATAACATTTCATACTGAACCGCTAATACCTGCCTTCTTGAACTTCCCTAAGTTCCGACAGGCATTATATTAAAAATAATTATTGTCTGTCAATATATTTTTCACGCAAAAGTTTCGCGGAGCGAAACTTTTGCGTGAACTTGATTTTTTTTAATTTTGTTGTTTTGGTGTCTAATGCGAACTGTTTCTCACCACCATACGCGACGCTGAGCGTCGCTCAAGGCATTCCCTTAGCGATGCTAACTAACGAGAACGTTTATGCAAAATATCCACGCTCATCGTATTTTAATTCTTGATTTTGGCTCGCAATATACGCAACTTATCGCACGGCGTGTGCGGGAGGCCGGGGTTTATTGCGAAATTCATGCGTATGATATTGAAGAACAAGCCATTTTTGATTTTAAGCCTCAAGGCATTATCTTGTCAGGTAGCCCGAAATCTGTCAATCAGAGTGAAATCAATTTTCGCGCCCCCGGTTGTGTGTTTAATCTCGGTGTGCCGGTGTTGGGCATTTGTTATGGGATGCACACAATGGCGCTACAATTGGCTGGCAAAGTCGAAGCCTCCAATGTGCGTGAATTTGGTTATGCACAAGTGCGAGCGCGAGGGCATTCGCAATTGCTCCGCAATATCGAAGATCATGTGAGCAAGGATGGTTATGGTTTATTAGATGTCTGGATGAGTCATGGTGATCGCGTGACTGAGTTGCCGCCCGGGTTTAAAGTGATCGCCTCGACGGATAATGCGCCCATGGCTGGCATGGCTGACGAAACGCGCCATTTTTACGGCCTTCAATTTCATCCTGAAGTGACTCATACTCTGCAAGGCGCTCGTATATTGCAGCGTTTTGTGCATGACATTTGCGGCTGTGAAGCGTTGTGGACGCCGGCTAATATCATTGAAGATAGTATTGAACGCATTCGCGCTGAGGTTGGCGACTCAGAAGTGTTGTTGGCATTATCGGGCGGCGTTGATTCTTCAGTGGTAGCGGCTTTGTTGCATCATGCCATCGGGGAGCAACTTACCTGTGTATTTGTCGATAATGGCTTGTTGCGTTTGTATGAAGCCGAGCAGGTGATGGCAACTTTTACTCAGCATATAGGGCTACGGGTGAGATGTGTTGATGCAGATGCGCGTTTTTTAACGGCCTTAAAGGGCGTAACCGATCCAGAACAAAAGCGCAAAATCATCGGTAATTTGTTTATTGACGTTTTTGAAGAAGAGGCCACCAAATTAAATCCCCCCGGCTCCCCTTTGCCAAAGGAGGAAAATCCCTCTTTACCAAAAGGGGGGACAAATTCCTCCAAGGTGGAATTTCTGGCACAAGGTACCATTTATCCCGACGTGATTGAATCCGCAGGTGCCAAATCTGGCAAAGCCCATCTGATTAAATCTCATCACAATGTTGGCGGCTTACCTGAACATATGAAACTGAAGTTGATTGAGCCGCTGCGTGAACTGTTCAAAGATGAAGTGCGTAAAATCGGTATAGAATTAGGCTTGCCGCATGAAATGGTTTATCGTCATCCCTTCCCGGGGCCTGGTTTAGGGGTGCGTATTTTGGGCGAAGTCAAAAAAAATTATGCCGACATTTTGCGCCAAGCCGATGCCATTTTTCTTGAAGAGTTACACAAACAGGGTTGGTATGACAAAGTAAGCCAAGCGTTTGCGGTGTTTTTGCCGGTCAAATCTGTCGGCGTGATGGGAGATGCGCGGCATTATGATTATGTGATAGCCTTGCGAGCGGTGGAAACGGTTGATTTTATGACAGCGCGGTGGGCACAGTTGCCATATTCGTTGTTGGAAACGCTGTCCAATCGGATTATCAATGAAGTTGCCGGCATTTCGCGGGTGACTTATGACATTTCTGGCAAACCGCCAGCGACGATTGAGTGGGAATAATGGAATTTGGGAGTACAAGGCTTGCCTTGTACGATTTTCAAGGCAGGAGTCCCGTTTCCGCTGCCGAAACTGGATTTTAGTTTGGCAGGCGTTATAGATTTTCAGATAATTAGTTTCAAAGTAGGATAAGCCTCAGAATAAATGATCTCGCTCCGCTCGTTACTTCGTTTCTGAGGCTAATAGCTAAAGTAGGCTAAAGCCTACTACTTTCATAAGCCATAGTACCCTGATACGTACTTTAGCTGTTAGACAAATTTCGTTATCTCGCTATCGCGATGATCCGAAAGTTTCCGAGCTACGCGATATAACTGATGCAAGCTGTTGGCTTTAAGTTTTGAAATTATTTACTGATGTTACGCAGACTGATTCCAAACCATTGTAAAAGGGCAACCATAAAGGATTGCCCCTACAGGATAACCGGGTCATTGTAGGGGTAATCCGTTGTGGTTACCCTACACGATAACCGGGT
>Ga0164318_10006427_pt1 | contig 11368 bp, 2 predicted proteins | sample GuaBasSedimGuay9_FD_113734 | JGI IMG/M metagenome (GOLD analysis project Ga0164318, IMG submission 113734) | Subseafloor sediment microbial communities from Guaymas Basin, Gulf of California, Mexico - Guay9, Core 4571-4, 0-3 cm | ecosystem: Environmental > Aquatic > Marine > Hydrothermal vents >... | reverse complement strand
GAGGATGTGCTTCTGAAGAGCCGGATGAGGGAAAACCTCAAGTCCGGTTCTGTGAGGGGGCTCATAGCTACCTCGGAGCTAATACTCCAATAGGAGGTGGGCTATGAGTTCTACTCGACATGGCCCCGGGGGATTTCCATAATATTCATGCCCTCGCCCTCTCCCCCATGCACAGCCTGGCATAATTATAGAAATGTTTGTAGGGATCGGTATATCAATCCCTGGAGGGCAGATTTCAAATACTCTGACTCCCACTGCGGGAATAATATGCGGGCACACCGGATAATCATATCCGTATGCGAATGCAACATACCCGCTCACCTTATATTCAACACTTATGTTTTCATCACCATAGATTAACTCAGGCGGGAGGGGGAAAGTTGTCGGGATATCCGTCAAATTGGCAATGGAATCGTTACCTGGAGCAAGAATGTAAGGCTCGAAAAATCCAAATATTACACTATCTACATCATCTAACAGTTTGAGTATGGGTGTATGAATATCACTAGTGTTGATGTTGGCGTAACCTAAGACAGGACCTAAATATACAGGTTCTACATCTTCATTACTTACTACTATTGGGTTTATTATCTGGTAAGTATCTTCTGGGGTACATCCAAATTTTTCGTCCAGTGTTATCACTTCTGGCGAGACACTGATATTGGGGCATTGTATCAAGTCCTGAGGTATTGGCGGGAATGGGGGGAAGGGCACACCATACTCCTCTTGTCCAGGTTCACACGGTGTCTTTATAATATAAGGAATCCTGGTACCGGCTTTACCTATCTTCTCTTTCCCATCTACAAAGTAGATAAAATCACCAACGGCTTCGATATATCCGCGGAATACCTGACAATCAGAAGCATCGGGTGTCGCACTGATCCTGTAAGGTACAACAACCCCTTTCTTAGCCTTGATTTCACCTATATCGGTCTCTTGAAGTTCAAGCGATATGCCGCCCTTGGGAACCGGCTGCGTCAAAGTCACGTTGAACAGGGATATAAGACCATGATTTACCAATCTGAAGGAACTGCTTTTTGTTTCATTCTGTTCAATCTCATGATATATCATGGGAGGATACGCAGCCAGTACCGGTACAGGGACATCGGTCTCGAATGTGAAATTAAGAAGCAGTTGATAGGAATCCAGCAAAGGCGTATAAATAACATCCCAGCTAAACTCAACAAAATGCATATCCAGTGTAAGGCGAATGACCTTTGGATCAAACAGAGGTTCAACCTCTACGATTCCACGCTGTGGAAAGTGCTCCGAGTCGGAAGGGGTTATCCAGTACGTATATCTTCCGAGGGGCAATCCATCAATGAGGGCATAACCCTCGTCATTAGTTACCCCTGTGTATTCCATGGATTCGGTTAGACCACTCTGTGCTATTAGGGAAACAGTGGCATTGTTCACGTTATGCCCCATGATGTCATCTATATGGAAAAGCAAGCTTCCGTTGTTTAGGTCGGTAACATGAATCGTCAAATTTACCGTCAGATTCTGATAATTATCGCTCATTATAGTTACGTTTTGCCTGTATATCCCCAATTCAGCATTTGTCGGAGCAATATAGAGATCAAAGGATATGTTTTCACCAGGAGAGAGGTCTCCGGAATTTTTTTGAGATATTATTGATACCCATGGCAAGATTGGCTGTGGCTGCTGGGCGATTGTTACATTTCTTAAGGTGCCAAAACCTGTATTCATAATCGTAACCGTTTTTATAACAGTATCATTTCTCCGGAGACCTACTCCTATATCTTGTGGATAGACGTTTATTATAGGCACAAGCGGATAGAGATTGATTTTTAGTGTAGTGTTCTCATTGGAGTTCTGATCTGTCGTAGCAGATACATTGAACGACTTAAGTTCGTATTCTCTAACGCTTTTTTGTCCCGATGTCACTGTGACCTCGAATATGGTTTCTTCACCAGGGGATAGTTTTGATGGAAGCGGTTCTGATCCGATGCTTGCAGTTATGTCATCTGATGTATTGAAGTCTATCAGGGAGACATTTAATCCTGTAAGTTCTGTCTCGCCGATGTTTCGGAGTCGTACATTCATGGTCATGCTCTGGTTTTCGGTCATCCTGAATGATGCGGTTTCCGGAGTCATATACAGGCCATGAATGGTAAAATTTGACCTATCTGTTCGTATAAGTCCATCTCTTACAACCTTTGCCTCTATTGTATAATTACCTGCTTCGCGGCTGAAAGGTTCAAACAAAAACGAAAAATCACCTGTTTCATTTGTTGTTGCGGTAAATATTCTGAAAAAACCCTTTACATCTATCCTCAGTTCGACCGTTATGTTTGCAATGCCTGTTCCGTCTATAAAACTTACATCCCCTTTTATGTCCACGGGTGAGCCCATGTCATAGGTATTTTTATCCATGTTGAGTGTTACAGAATAATCCTCAGTGACGGCAAAGGTGATAGTCTTATTTGCTGAGTTGCCTTCCCGGTCCACCACATCAAACTTGGCTTTAAAATTTCCCTTTCCTATACTTTCTGCTGAAAGGTTGTACTTGAAATTGTCATTATCATCTGATACAAGAGGCATTTCATAAAGAAGCGTACCGTTATCCGCTATAATAGAAAGTGTCAGATTCACATCACTATCGTTCATTGCCTTCAATGGTCTGACATTTATAACACGTGCCATCAGGGAGATGGTGTTATTTAAGGTATATGCTATCCTGTCTGTTGATGCCTGAATCAGATAGGCATCGGTAATCAATATAGTCGTTTCTTTTGAAGCGGTGTTACCTTCTGAATCGTTTGCTCCAAATCTGACAGACCAGAATCCTTTGGGATAATTGAAAGAGAGATAGAATTCACCAATGTTATAGTTATTCCGTTTTTCATGAAGGTTTATCTGTCTTTTTATGCCGGAAGGACCCAGCAGATAGGCTGTGACTATTGTTTGGTTGGCATCAAGTGGCTTGCCGTAGCTATAAACGGTAACGTTGAACGTCAGGTTGGTGCCCTGGGGATATGCTGAATATGGAGTCGGTTCGTTGATTATAATTTTGAGTTTGTCTCCCCATGGTTCAATTAATGGATAACGGTCTTGTGCACCAGCATCTCCAAGTACATCATAAGGAGTATTCCAAATTCCACTTTCATCTATCTCCTCAGCATCAGGATAATTTTCGGTATAATCACTCCAGTAGTTGCCACCGGAGGGATAGCCATTATCCCACGTGTTCGTGCCGGTATTGTCGTATGCCTGATTGGTGTTATTGATCAAGTTGTTATGATAAATGTGGTTATTATTCGAGGACCATGAGAGAATACCATACTCGTTTGAACTGGCGGTATTACCAGTTATATTATTATTGTTGCTTGAAGAGTAGAGGTAGATGCCGCTGTAGTTATTCGAGTTTACGGTGTTGTTCGTAATGATATTATTGTTACTCAAAGAATACAAGCTGATGCCACAATAATTGTTCGACACGTTGTTGTCGGAAATCATGTCGTTGCTCGAAGAAACCGAGTAGATGCCGTAATAGCTGTTTGAATTTACGTTGTTTTCTAATATTTCAGATTTTGCTGTAAATGCAAGTTCTATTCCCACTGTCCCCAATGACGCGTTTATATTTTCAACAATCATATCAGTACAGTTAGCAAGGATAACCTCGCCGGCATCTTCCGGGACTGTTATGCCGTTCGTATTCTTATAATAATATATCGGTTTTTCGTTGATGGTGTTATCTTCTACCACATGCATGTTGTAGTGGGAAAGTTTCCAACCCATGATAAGAATTCCATCGTTCTCGAATATGTTATTCGTAATCGTATTGCTGCTCGAAGAATACAAGTTGATGCCACAGTAATTATCAGAAATAGTGTTGTTAGAAATTGTATTGTCGTTGGAATACCATGAAAGGATGCCGTAGCGGTTGTTCGACACGAAGTTGTTTGATATAGTGCAGTGATCTTTGTAATCGCTGAGATATATTCCCGCCTTCCATGCTCCGGTTGCGCCTTCCACTGTAAACCCAGTTATATTCACGTAATCTGCGGTTACCTCAAAGACGTGGTCATCAGGATTTGCAGCCTGAACGATGCAATTAGTAGTGCCATTCTCAGATTTTATGGTTAAGTTATCTACGTTCACATCCACGTTTTCGGTGTACGTATCATCCCTAACGATTATGGTGTCGCCAGCGGAGGCATTATCAACCGCCCATTGAATCATTTCAAAATCGTCCGGCACATAAATCACCTCATCAGGACTTGCCGCTGCAAATGGGGGTGTAGAAAAAACTAAGAACACTAAAATTGCAACAAATGCTACCGATTCTATATTTTTCCCCTTTCCCATTTTTCAGCTCCTTTTTGTTTTATGTTTTTGGAGTTCATTCTAACCTTATCGCAGGTATCCAGTCGTTGTACCTATTTCCATTTGCATCTATGAATTCTGAACAGGTGATATTACCTCCTTCTTTCGCTTCATGCTCTTTAGCATGAATTATCTGCGGATACGAGCCTGTTACGATGGTGTAATTATAGCTATGGCCTTTCAACAGTCTGACGTAAGGAGCATCGCCAGTTGCATTATGTAATGTAATATTATGCCAGTCGCCTGCATAGCCTTCCCAGGTGCCGTTCGCTATCAAAGTGCCGTTTTCTTCTAATTCAATGGATTCGGTGTGCCCGCCTGTGCCGGGGCATGGATATGTATATAATTTGCTAACGGTAATGTTACATGAAGGTTTTATTTCGCCTTTATGCGTTCCCATTATACTCGGATAGGTGCCCTTGCCAGTGTCAAAAACAGAAGGTGCAGCCGGGGGTATTACACCAAGAAACGGGTCGCCCACATAGAGCCTGACAGTAACAGTCTTATTAACCAAATCTCTTGAGAATGCAGGCTCGCCAGATACCGTTGGACGCGTGGTTACATCGTCAACCTCTGGTAAGAATCCTATTCCTGTTTTGAACACTTTACATGTTTCTATATCGAGTTCGTCAACTTTTATTGTGATGTCGGTATATGCATCATCAGTTGAATTTTCATTAATATCTGTCACATTTACGTTGAGCACGACTGCATCGCTCATATCCATACCAGCATATTCAGGTGGGAGATATGCGGCTATATCATTTGGATTGGCTAAGGTTATGTCAGTGGTGACGCCTACATCTGTTTTTGTGTATGGGCACCGCCAACCATTTTCATTCATGAATGGATAACAGTCTTGTGCACCTGCACCGCCTGGAATATTATAAGGAGCTTTCCAAATACCACTGCCATCTATTTCCTTAGCATCAGGATATTTTTCTTTGTAGTCGCTCCAGTAGTTGCCGCCAGAGGGGTAGCCGTTGTCCCATGAATTAGTGCCTGTGTTGTCGTATCCTTGAACGGTATTATTTATGAAATTGTTATGATAAATTTTGTTGTTATCAGATTTAAATACATAAATACCATATAGACTGTTAGATATGTCGTTACTAATAATACTATTATTATTGGATGAAGAACCATAATGAACGCCATATGGGTCACAGCATGATAAGCATACGCCATACACACTATTTGTTGCGATATTGCCGGTGATAGTATTGTTAGATGAGATCGTCAAGTGTATACTTACGTTATTTTTTTGTATTATGTTATCAATTATAGTGTTGTTATTGGAATCGAATAGATAGATAGCACAAAGATTACTCGATACATTGTTGTCTGTAAGCGTTATATTACTGGAAGAGTGGAGGTAGACTCCATAACCAATTCCATATCGATAATAACATCCATTACAAGAGGCAGTATTATTTTCTATCAAGCAGTTTCTGGAATTGGACACATAGATCCCATAACCGTGACCCTCACCAAGATTATTTGAGGCTATATTATCCTTTATTGTGCAGTTATCGGAATTAAACAGATAGACACCAGAAACGTCTATATAACCACAGCTATTATTCGATGCATTATTGTTTATAAGTGTGGTATTTGGTGAAAATTCTAAATAAATTCCATGAAAATTGTTTGTTGAAGCGGTATTATTAGATATAAGATTATTAGAAGAGTTTTTGAAGTATATGCTACCTCCATAGCCATTTAAGCTGACTTTGTTATTGACTATGTTATTCTCAGAAGAATTTACAAATACAATTCCTCCGTAATTGTCTTTTACAATATTGTTGGAGACATTACAATGATTCGCTGATTCAATACGTATCCCCATTGAATAATATGGCCATCCTTCTGTTGCCCCTTCCACTGTAAACCCACTTATATTCACATAATCAGCTGTAACTTCAAAAACATGATCATTTGAATTGGCAGCCTGAACAATCGTATCCGCGGGATTTCCAGAGGTTGATTTTATCGTTAAAGACTTTGTAACATCCACATTCTCGGTATATGTCCCAGGATCAACGGTAATCGTATGCCCATCCGTCGTATCATTATCATCTATCGCAGCCTGAATCGTTGAGAAGTTCTTTCCTGTGTCGATATTGTGGACTGGGGGTTTGGATAGCACATTCCAAATCCATGTCAGCATATCCGTTCCATTTATATTGTTCACGATGGCTGAAACATTCCAAGTGCCCATAGCTGCACTCGTATTTGTGTAAGATGATTCTATTACGCTTATATTTGTTTGCACCTCCGTATCATCTATCTGCCAGCTAACGTTCACATGTTGGTTAACGGTTATGTTAAAAGTTCTCGCTGCACCCTCAGTATCATTAACAGGTGATGAAGGAGCATGTGATATGATCCTTGGAGGCTCCGGACCCGGTGCACAAGGCGCAGGTTTCACGAGGAATGGCGTGAAATCCACCGTTCCTTTGCTTGAATCATCATTCCTGTCATAGATGCTCTCTGCTATTATCGTTGCACTATCTGTTCCCCAGTAATTGTTTTCCGCTTTAACATAATAAGGTTGATCGTTGTAGAAATTGTAGTGGTAGGTGCCAGCTTCCCCATTTGCTATTATGTTGTTGCTTTCTATAATGTTACCCGTGCTCTTTGTCCGTACGTCAAATCCATATCTACTATTGTGAGTAACATAGTTGCAAGATATGTTATTTAAGGAACTACCCCAGAGAAGGATTCCCTCTGTGTTGTCTGAAACAGTATTATTGACTATTCTATTGCTGGTGGTTTGGATACGAATACCGTAATAGTTGTTTGAAAAGTTATTGTTCGTCAAAGTGTTACTATTAGAATTCCAGTAGATCCAAATTCCACCAGCGTCGTTTGAGTTGGCTATGTTGCTAGTTAATGTGTTATTGGAAGAGTCATAGAACCAAAAGCCATACTCGTTGTTTAAGTTGGCGGTATTATTTTTTAATGTGTTATTGGAAGATTTGTAAAGAAAGAAACCACTTCGCTTGTTCAATTTTGCCGTGTTGTTAGTTAGGATATTGGCGGAAGAATGATAGAGATAGATTCCATCGCATACACCATCATGTCCATCGTTCGAGTTAGCCGTAATATTAGCTAGAGTATTATTAAAAGATTTGTAAAGGTATATTCCATTTCTATTGTTTGAGGCATTAATGTTCACTATCTTTGAATTGTTTGAATAAGCTAGTAGTAATCCGTTCACGTTGTTACTAAACTGAGAATCTTTTACAGTTATGTTTGTAGAGTTCACTAGTGCTACAAAGCCACCAGCGTTTGGGACTTCCTCGTTTTGTTTATTAACCCAATAATATATTGTTTTCCCATCTACTTTGTTGCTTTTGTCTACGGATTGAACAAAACCAGAAGGTTCATAGTCGAAAACCCCTATGTTATAGTGATTTCCTGACATTGTGTTGTTGATTAGATGATTATGGGGAGAATAGAGGATATATACACCTGTTTCACATGAGTTGATTATATTATTGGTTAATGTATTGTTAGTGGATCCACCACCAACAAGAATTCCATAGCTGTTTGAATTAATTGTGTTGCTATCTAAGGTGTTATTTGTTGAATTATAGAGCCAAACTCCAATATCGTTGCCCGATAGATTATTATGCGAAATGCTACAATGATTTGCGCCATGAAGATGTATTCCTGCAGCACTATCGCCTGTAGCTCCCATAATGGTAAAACCGGATATCGTCACGTTGCTGTCACCTGCCACCCAAAAAACATTTTGTGCTGTAGCTGATTTGACAATTGTATTTTGGGACCCATTCTCAGATTGAATCGTCAATTGCCCACTCACTACGATATTTTCAACGTAGGTGCCATCCCTTACAATAACGGTGTCGCTAGCGGTTGCATGACCTATAGCACTTTGGATCGTTGAATAATCGTCAGGCACATAAATAGTATCTGCGGAAGCGTATCCAACACTTCCAATTGTCAGCATTGCAAATACAACCGTAAATGTCAATATCTGCCATTTTCTTCGTTCACTTTTCATTTTTCCGTTTCACCTCATCACCTTACATCTTTATTGTTTACACCTACTTCTTCTCATTCCAACTTTATCGCAGGTATCCAGTCGTTGTATCTATTTCCATTTGCATCTATGAATTCTGAACAGGTGATATTACCTCCTTCTTTCGCTTCATGCTCTTTAGCATGAATTATTTGCGGATATGAACCTGTTACGATGGTATAATTATAGCTATGACCTTTCAACAGCATGACATAAGGAGCACCATTAGTTACGTTATGTATTGTTATGTTATGCCAGTCGCCTACGTAGCCGTTCCAACTGCCGTTTGCTATTAATTCGCCGTTTTCATAGAGTTCGATGGACTCTGTATGCCCACCTGTTCCAGTACATGAATAAGTGTATAATTTGCTAACGCTGAGGTTATCTGATGGTTTTATTTCGCCTTTATGTGTTCCCATTATGCTCGGGTAAGTGCCCTTGCCAGTGTCGAAGACAGAAGATGCAGCCGGGGGTATCACACCGAGAAGGGGATCGCCTACATACAGCCTGACAGTAACAGTTTTATTAACCAAATCTCTTGAGAACGCAGGCTCGCCAGATACCGTTGGAAGCGTGGTTACATCGTCAACCTCTGGTAAGAATCCTATTTCCGTTTTGAAGACTTTACATGTTTTTATATCGAGTTCGCCAACTTTTATTGTGATGTCGGTATATGCGTCATCGGTTTTATTTTCCGGCGTATTATCTGTAACTTCGACATTAAATACTACTGCATCGCTTATATCCGTGCCCATATATTCTGGCGGGAGATATGCTGCTAAATCGCTTGAATTGGCTAGGGTTATGTTGGAGGTAACTCCGACGTCTGTTTTTGTATATGGTTCTTTTTCCGCCTTAACTAGTGGTAGCCAATCGCCATCAATTCGTATATTCCCAGAAGAATTGTATGGAAGCAACGTATCCCCAAGTCCATCTCCATCCGCATCGCTTCCAGAATAATCATCCCAGTAGTTGCCTCCTATGCAAGGTCCTCCCACTATGTTTGGTCCAACAGTACAATCCTTAGTAGTGTTCCAGTGGTTATAGAAACCTTCAGAATATTCCCAAACATGCTTGCCATTTTCAATAAATATGTTTTGATAAATAAAACTTCCAGAAGAACCACATACGTAAATCCCAACAGCGTTTTTATAAATATAATTGTTGATTATTTCATTACTCGAAGCTGAGATTAGCATTACGCCATTGTAATCATTGTACTCTATATAATTCCCATCAATTATGTTATTTTCAGAATTAGGGTTACCAATTTTGACTCCAGTCATTCCCAAAGCAACATAATTGTCAAATATCGTGTTATTATAAGAACCAAAGAGGTAGATTCCAACTGTATTGTTATAAGCATTGATATTTCTAATTGTGCACCCAAATACTCCTTGTAATATAATACCTGCTTGTGTCCTAGCATCAGCAGGGTAATCTCTTGCGTTTTGAACAGTCAAATTGCATATATTTGTATTATCCACAATTATTTGTATAACACTCCTTTTGTTACCATCAATTATTGTATCGTTTCGAATTTCACCTCTTAAAGTGATTGACTTACTAATAACAACATTCTCCTGATACTTCCCTGCATCCACAATAATCGTATGCCCATCTTCTGTATCAGCATCATCTATCGCTGCCTGAATCGTCGCAAAGTCTTCACTGGTGTTGATGTTGTGGACAGGCAGTTTTTGCTCAGCAGTGACCAGAGGTAACCAATCACCAGCGTTTTGTATATTTCCCAAAGAATCGTAGGGAAGCAGTGTATCGCCTATTCCGTCTTCATTTGTATCCTCTCCCGCATAGTCGCTCCAGTAATTGCCTCCGAGATACTGCCCGCCGATTATATTAGTTCCAGCTGTCTTGGAGATATTCCAATGATTGTTACCATTATCTTGAGCGTTTTTCGTGTTACTGAAGTAGTTGTTATAGATGAGATTGTCGTTTGAAGACACCAGAGTGATGCCATAACGTTTATTGTTGCTAACCGTGTTGCCTGTAAGATTGTTATTATTACTCGCACTGGAGAGTGCGATACCGTGATAGATGTAGTTGTTGCTGGCTTTGTTGCCTGTAATAGTATTGTTGCTGGCTCCAGAGAGCCAGATGCCATTATAGTTGTTGTTCGCAGTGTTGCCGGTAAGGGTGTTATTATTAGAATAATCGAGTGATATGCCATCGTAAATATTGTCGTTGACGGTGTTGCCGGTAAGGCTATTGTTACTGGATTCAAAGAGCCAGATGCCTCCGACATCGTTGTTGCTGACATTGTTGTCTATAATGGTATTGTTACTGGACTCAGAGAGCCAGATGCCTCCATAGTTGTTGTTACATACAGTATTGTCCATAATGGCACTGTTGTTTGAGTTTACTTTAATTCCTGCATCAGGATACGAACTTCCTGAGTTTGTTGCCGTGAAACCCTCCAGCGTAATTCCATCCGCGCTTAATGTAATCGCACTACCACTTCCATTAGCATCTACAACTGGCTTGCCGCCACCTGTATCCATACCTCGCAAGATAAGCTGTTTATTCACATTCACATTTTCGGGATAAGTGCCACTATCGACTGTGATTGTATGCCCATCCAAAGTATTAAGGTCATCTATCGCAGCTTGAATCGTTTCAAAATCTTCGCTGGTGTTGATATTGTGGACGGGTAATGTTGGTTCTGAAATGACCGTGTATACGTACGTCCTCCCTTTCCCATTGATGTTATTCTGCGGTGCACCTATGGTAAAGTCATTGTTTCCATCCCCATTAACATCACCAGCAAAGCCAACAGTCATGCCAAATCCATCGCCTGAGCTTCCCGTTATCGTTATGTCAGGATTGTTATCCATAGGATTCCCTCCAAAATAGATATATGCCTTACCAGAATCTGAGTAGCATGGTGCACCAATAATCACATCAGAGTATCCATCTTTATTAACATCACCAATGCTACTTACTCCGTAG
>Ga0164318_10006426_pt1 | contig 11369 bp, 10 predicted proteins | sample GuaBasSedimGuay9_FD_113734 | JGI IMG/M metagenome (GOLD analysis project Ga0164318, IMG submission 113734) | Subseafloor sediment microbial communities from Guaymas Basin, Gulf of California, Mexico - Guay9, Core 4571-4, 0-3 cm | ecosystem: Environmental > Aquatic > Marine > Hydrothermal vents... | reverse complement strand
TTTCTGAAAGCTGAAACCAACCTTTATAAAGTTAACACAACAAAAAGTAAGAACAAGAACCATTACTAAACTAATTGGTTGCTTAATCCACCACGAGATTAAGCATAAAATCAGTCCAATAGAATTCTAGCAACCCTTAGAATCCCAGGGACTACACACAAACAACAAAACGGTGATACATTGGTAAGATTCGAAAATATAGTCAGAGTCATGAACACAGACCTCAACGGCGACAAAAACATAGTCTATGCACTAACAAACATCAAAGGAATCAGCTACAACCTCTCAAAAGCGATAATACACTGCACAAAAACAGACGAAACAAAAAAACTAAAAGATCTCACAGAAAAAGACATCAATGAACTCGAAAAAATAATAGAAAACCCTAAAGAATCAAACATCCCTTCATGGTTACTAAACCGCAACAAAGACTACACAACCGGCAAAGACATACACATAACCGGCACAGACATCACAATGACCCTCCGCGAAGACATCAACCGCCTGCGAAAAATCCGCGCATACCGCGGCATCAGGCACGAGATGGGACTGCCGACACGCGGTCAGCGAACAAAATCCTCATTCCGAACAGGAGCTAAAGTCGGCGTAAGCAAGAAAAAGAAATAATCCAACAATAGGTGAAATAATTGGGAGACCCAAAAAAACAACACAAACACTATGACAGCGTCAAAAGACCATGGGACAAAGACCGTATACTAGAAGAGAAAGACATCGTAAAGAAATACGGCATCCGCAGGAAAAAAGAACTAAGAAAAGCAGAGACATCCCTAAGAAACCTAAGACAGCGCGCAAGAACACTCATAGGCACAAAAAACGATAAAGAAGAATCCATACTCCTCAAAAAAACATACGAACTGGGGCTGACAGAAAAAGATGCGACCCTCGACGCCATCCTCAACTTGAAAATGGAATCCATGCTCGAAAGGCGCCTCCAGACAATGCTCCTCAAAAAAGATCTCGCAAACACAGCACTTCAGGCACGACAATTCATAACCCACGGTCACATCTCAGTAAACAACATAAAAGCAATCTCACCAAACTACCACATAAAAATCCACGAGGAAAACAAAATCAGCTACATCCCAAAATCAAGCTTAAACCAGACATTCAAATTCGAAAAAAAAGAAGAAAAAACAGAACCAGAAAGAAAACCATACCAAAAGAGAAGACCATTCAAAAGAAGATAACGGCGAAAAAACATGAATCCACAATACGACAACAAAATAAACAGAAAACCCAAATGGGGAATAGCACACATTTACAGCAGTTTCAATAACACCATAGTTCACATCACAGACATCACAGGCTCAGAAACAATCTCAAGATACTCATCAGGCATGATAACAGACAAAGGTCACCAGCAGGGAACACCATACCCCTCCATGCAGGCATCCAAACGCGCCGCAGAAGAAGCAAAAGAAAAAGGAATAACCGCAGTACACGTAAACGTCCGCGCAACAGGTGGCCACGGCGCAAAAACCCCGGGCAAAGGTGCCCAACCAGCAATCCGCGCCCTCATACAGGGCGGACTCAGGCTCGGCAAAATCGAAGACTTGACACCAATCCCCCACGACACTACCCGCAAATCAGGCGGACGAAGAGGCAGGAGGATATAACATGAAACTCAAAATCCTAAACAACAAAAACAGCGAACTCAAACTAGATATATCAGACACCACACCCGTATTCGCAAACAGCATCCGGCGAACAATAATCACAAAAACAAACACCATAGCCATAGACACAATAGACCTTCACACAAACACATCCGCTCTCTACAACGAGATACTCGCCCACCGCATAGGCATGATCCCTCTCAAATTCAAAGACATCCTAAAAAGAACCGATGAATGCACATGCAACGGCAAAGGCTGCGTAAACTGCGAAGTAAAACTAGTCCTCAAAAAAATCGGACCATGCACAGTATACTCAAAAGACCTCAAATCAACAGACAAAAATGTAAAACCAACAAACGACAAAATACTTATCGTAAAACTCCTTGAAAACCAGGAACTAAACCTGGAAGCTACAGCCAAACTCGGCACCTGGTCCGAACACGCCAAATGGCAATCCTCAAACGTCGGCTACCAGTATTACCCGGACCTAAAAACATCCAAAGACTGCGACATGTGCAAACTTTGTGCAAAAGCATGCCCAAAATCCGCAATAGACACCACAAAAAAAATAAAACTAAAAGACAACTACGAATGCGACCTCTGCGGCAAATGCGTCGATGTATGCCCAAAAAAAGCACTGACACTCACAAAAGACAGCACAAGAATAATATTCACAGTAAAATCCGTATCTGGCTTGGAACCAAAAGACATAGTTTCAGGCGCACTAAAAACACTAAAATCAGACCTCAATGAATTATCAAAAAAACTAAAATAATCTATCCCAGCTCGCAGGGGTACCCGAGCTGGTCAAAGGGGCAGGACTTAAGATTAAACAACACACATAAGAGATCCTGTAGACGCAGGTCTTACAAGGGTTCGAATCCCTTCCCCTGCATAACAAAAAACAATACGTGAAAAATATGGCAAAAAAAACAGGACCAACCAACCCAAACACACAAAAAATAGTCTATAAGCTAAAAAAACAATCCCGTGAAAAAAACACCAAAATATACAAAAGCATAGCCAAAAGACTCGAAAAACCAAAAAGAATACACCCCACAACAAACATAAGCAAACTCGAAAAATACCTGAACAAAGGCGACACAGCAATAATACCGGGAAAACTGCTCGGCGACGGCGAAATCACAAAACCAATAACCATCAGCGCAAAACAATTTTCAAAAACCGCGAAAACAAAAATAGAACAAGCTGGCGGAAAATGCCTGACATACGAAGAAATACTCAAAAAAAATCCCTCTGGCTCAAAAATAAAAATCATGTCCTAAAGGCGAAACCATGATAATCGACGCAACAGACACAATACTTGGAAGACTTGCAAGCCACAGCGCAAAAAAAGCACTTGCAGGAGAAGAAATAATAATCATCAACGCAGAAAAAGCAATAGTCTCAGGCACAAAAATAGACATCCTTAGAAGATACAAATTCAAAAGAGACGTAGGCGACTCAATAAAAGGTCCTTTCAACTCAAGAATGCCCGACCGGATGGTCAGAAGAACAATAAGAGGTATGCTGCCACGAAAAACACATAGGGGAAAAGAAGCATTCAAAAACATAAAAGTACACATAGGAACACCTAAAGACATCACAGGCAAACCGGAAAAAATCGAAAGACACGACAAAACCTCACTAAACAATCCAAAATACATTACAATAGCTGAAATAAGCAAATGGCTCGGAGCAAGACAAATATAATACGTGATAAAATGGATGACAAAAAACCAAAAATAATAATCACAATCGGAAAAAGAAAATGCGCAATAGCACGTGCAACCCTCAAAGAAGGAAAAGGTAGAATCACAATCAACAAAACACCGCTAAAAAACATAAGACCACAACTATCACAACTAAAGATACTAGAGCCTTTGGCACTCGCAGGCAGCATCAAAGACCAAATTGACATCAACATAACCATAAACGGCGGAGGCACCTTTGGACAGGCAGATGCAGCAAGACAGGCAATATCACGCGGACTAATAAAATGGACAAATGACGAGAACCTCCAGAAAAAAATCACAAGCTTCGACAGAACCATGATCAGCTACGACCCACGAAGAACAGAACCCAGAAAACCATCCCGCTCAAAACAGGGCGCAAGAAGAAAAAGACAACTCAGCAAAAGGTGAGAATATGATAATTCCAATAAGATGCATCTCATGCGGCGAACTAATAGCAGACAAATGGGAGAAATTCAAAGACGAACTAGCCCTTGGTAAAGACCCAAAAAAAATACTTGACAACCTAAAAGTCAATAACTACTGTTGCAGAAGCATGATAATAACTAATGTAGACATCATAGACGACATCGCAATCTTCAAAAAGAAACTATTACCACGTAATGAAACACAATCCTCTGCTCCTGTAGTCTAGTCCGGTAAGGATGCCGGCCTTTCAAGCCGGTGGCTCGGGTTCAAATCTCCTAAATATTCTGACACACCTAATATTTTGAGTGAAAATCCCGGCAGGAGCATTAACTATTTATTTCTTACTAGACATACTTCACAAATAAACAACATAATAAACGCAGGGGTCGCCAAGTTGGTCAAAGGCGCCGGGCTTAGGACCCGGTCTCGTAGGAGTTCGAGGGTTCAAATCCCTTCCCCTGCACCATAATAGTAAAACCCAGAGACAAATCAGCACACAAATCAATAAAACCAGCCAACAGACATTAACTTAAACAAAAACAATCCTGTGGCCTAAGCTCCGCTTAAGCCGCGCTAATGATCAAACATTTAGAAGTTTGTGATGAGGGTAAGACAGCCGGTCTAGTCCTGAAGATTGTGGATCTCCATACCCGGGTTCGAAAACAGGATGATAAATGCGCATTAAACTCACACGCAGCATCCATCGAAAATCCCGGCCCTCATCCTTCTTATACCACCCACACACAACACCCAACCATTCAAAAAACAACGATAGACAGATAGGCATTATATACTCAAAAATACATATTCAACTAACCCTAAAAACAAACCACAAAGTATATAAAGGTTTGCCCTAATATAGTATAATTCGCAACCACGGATTTATTTCTAAAAATTCGTAACCCTGCGGGAACGATACATAGTATAGTTTCCCGAGAACAAACAAAAACAGATATATTGCGAACACATCTCAAAAACTAAAAGTCGATAGAACCTATCGAGTTTCACACAAAGCAGATGTAGATATGTCAAACAAAAATCAAGATGTTGGCTCAAATATAGATTGAGCCAGAAAAAGGTGAAACTTTGTATAACTCCATAAATATCCATAGCGGATATTTTGGATTCCAATGCATACTCTGTATTGGAATCCGCTAATTCCGGTTGATCCTGCCGGAGATCACCGCTTTTGGGGTTCGATTAAGCCATGCGAGTCTTTGGCAGCAATGCCAAGGCGAACTGCTGAGTAACACGTAGTTAACCTGCCCTTAAGTCAGGGATAATCTCGGGAAACTGAGCATAATACCTGATAAGTGATAATACCTGGAACGGTTTATCACACAAAGCTTCGGCGCTCAAGGATGGGACTGCGGTAGATTAGGTTGATGTTAGGGTAACTGCCTAACATGCCGATAATCTATAGGGGCTGTGAGAGCAGTAGCCCCCAGATGGGTTCTGAGACACGAACCCAGGTCCTAAGGGACGCAGCAGGCGCGAAACCTCCGCAATGCACGCAAGTGTGACGGGGGGACCTCAGGTGCTAGCGCTAAAAGCGTTAGCTTTTCGTGAGTTTAAATTGCTCGCGGAATAAGTGGTGGGTAAGACCGTTGCCAGCCGCCGCGGTAATAACGGCACCACGAGTGGTGATCACGTGTATTGGGTCTAAAGCATCCGTAGCCGGATAACCAAGTCATTTGTGAAACTTCACAGAAAACTGTGAAAAGTGCAAGTGAAACTAGTTATCTTGGGACCGGGAAGGGTTAGAGGTACTTCTAGGGTAGAGGTGGAATTCTGTAATCCTAGAGGGACCACCTGTGGCGAAGGCGTCTAACTAGAACGGATCCGACGGTGAGGGATGAAAGCTAGGGGAGCAAAGGGGATTAGATACCCCCGTAGTCCTAGCTGTAAACGATGCCCGCTAGGTATTGTGTGTTTTTCGCGAACATGCAGTGCCGTAGGGAAGCCATTAAGCGGGCCACCTGGGAAGTACGGTCGCAAGGCTGAAACTTAAAGGAATTGGCGGGGGAGCACACAAGGGGTGCAGTCTGCGGTTTAATTGGATTCAACGCCGGGAACCTCACCAAGGGTGACAGCATAATGATAGTCAGCTTAAAGAGCTTACTTGAAGCGCTGAGAGGTATTGCATGGCCGACGTCAGTTCGTGCCGCGAGGTGTCCTGTTAAGTCAGGTAACGAACGAGACCCGCACCCTATGTTGCCAACTATTTCTCCGGAAATAGCGCACTCATAGGGGACCGCTGGTGACAAACCAGAGGAAGGAGCGGTCAACGTTAGGTCAGTATGGTCCGAATCCCTTGGGCTACACGCGGGCAACAACGTTAGGTACAATAGGATGCAACACCGAAAGGTGACGCTAATCCCTGAAACCCTAACATAGTACAGATTGAGGCTTGCAACTCAGCCTCATGACGCCGGAATCCCTAGTAGTCGAACGTTAGCATCGTTCGGCGAATACGTCCCTGCTCCTTGCACACACCGCCCATCAAACCACCTGAATTGGGTCCAGATGAGGTCTTATCAATTGGTAGAATCGAATCTGGGTCTAGTAAGGGGGGTTAAGTTGTAACAAGGTAGCCGTACCGGAAGGTGCGGCTGGATCACCTCCTAAGGAATCTGGCACAAGCCAGATACAAATGGAGTTATACAAAGCACCAATTTTTCACCGCATCAGAAATAAACCCCAACACAACACTCTGCCTTCGGCAGTAAACATCAATGCCCAAAAAGGCATCATATTCGCCAAACGGGCTCTTAGTTCAGTTGGTAGAACGCTGCCCTTGCAAGGCAGAGGCCGCGCGTTCGAATCGCGCAGAGTCCATACCCAACACAACACCAATTCATAGTCAAAAAGACACACATCATGCCCGTAAATCCTACGAGTATGACGGTAAATGTATACGACAGCAGAATCAATAGATACGTGATGATCCATCATAGGTTTGGAATAAGGATTTTGTATATATACACATTAGGCCATATAATGGATGACTTGGCTCAAGAGCCGATGAAGGGCGTGACAAGCTACGATATACTGTGGGGAGACGCAAGTGGTCCTCGATCCACAGATCCCTGAATGGGTTATCCCATCTTCACGATGGCTCTTTATAGAGCGGGAACGCGGGGAATCGAATCATCCTAGTACCCGCAGGAAAAGAAAGCAATAGCGATGCCGTAAGTAAAGTCGATCGAAAGCGGTACAGGTCAATCCGAATCTCTGGCAGTAATGTCAGAGAGATGTAGATTTCGCTCCAGACATTACCTCCTTAAATTCAAGCAGAAATCCCCTGGAATGGGGTACATTACAGGGTGATAGTCCCGTATGCGAAAAACGAAAGGAACCAGTCTGGTAGCAGAGTAGCTTAGGTTGGAAATCCTGAGCGAATATAGGAGACAATAGCTCCTAAACCTAAACACTCCTTGAGTCCGATAGCGTAATAGTACGGTGACGGAAAGTTGAAAAGTATCCGTAAAAGGAAGTGAAAAGAGTCTGAAATTATATGGTAATAGTCAGATATGGCATTAAAGGACGGAGACTCGTCTCTGACCCGTGTCATATCCTGCGTTTCGAAAAAAGAGGTAGGGAGTATGTCTAAGTGGCGAGGTTAACTGCTAAAAGCAGGAAGCCAAAGGGAAACCAATCGTCCACAACACCGTGAGGGACATCGTATGATAAGTGCGACTAGTCACTTGGATATTACCTGAATCCGGTCGATCTAATCCTGGGCAGGATGAAGTGCGGCGAAAGCTGCATGGAAGTCCGAATCCGGTTGTGGATCACCTTCGGGTGACTTGGGATTAGGGGTGAAAAGCCAATCGAGACCGGCAATAGCAGGTTCCTTTCGAAATGAGCCGCAGCTCAGCCTGAAGCGAGGTAAATAACGAAGTAGAGCTACTGATTAGGTATTTTGGGGGAGAAATCCCTCGGTATCTTGCCAAACTCCGAACTCGTTATTACCTTAGACCTTCGGAGTGAGTGCTACGGGGTAAGCCCATAGTACAAGAGGGGAACAACCCAGGCGAAAGTTAAGGTCCCTAAATATCTGTTAAGTGTAATCAAAAGATTGTCCTAAACCCTAGACAATAGGGAGGTAGGCTTAGAAGCAGCCACCCTTTAAAGAAAGCGTAACAGCTCACCTATCTAGGTCTAAGGCGTCGTAAATGGACGGGGCTCAAACAGATTACCGACACTTTCGGACATCCGCAAAAGCAGATGATTCAGTAGAAAGGTATCGTGTAAGGGCAGAAGCCGGGCTGTGAAGTCCAGTGGACCTTATACGAAAAAGAATCCTACCGGTAGTAGTAGTAAATAGTCAGGTGAAAATCCTGATGGCTGTAAGGGCAAGGTTTTCCCAGCAATGTTCGTCAACTGGGAGTTAGTCGGTCCTAACCAACCCCCTAACCGGGTGTTTGGGAAAGGGAAAGAGGTAAATATTCCTCTACTATAAAAATACACGCGGCAACGCAAGCTTAACTTCCGACACTTCGGAATAGGCTGACACGACTCGTCTGTCGTGCTAAGCATATAACTCCATGGAGAACCGCAATGGTGAGAAATGGAAGAAAGTGCGAATAGCTTTCTGTATGGAGAGTTCAGTTGATTTCTGGAGTTCTTAAAAAAGGAGTTAAGAAGGATTTTTTATAACCGTACCAAGAACCATCACTGGTGCCCTAGGTGAAAAGCCTAATGTGTTTCGGGAATTATCCAGTTTAAGGAATTCAGCAAAATAGCCCTGTACCTTCGGTAGAAAGGGTATCCACTGCTTTGTACTAGTTGCAGATGCAGTGGATCTCAGTAACAAGGGAAATCCGACTGTTTAACAAAAACGTAACTGGCTGCTAGTCCGTAAGGATGTGTACAGCCGGTGACTCTTGCCCAGTGCCAGTATCTCAAACTTCGGTTCAACGGAGCTAAGGACTGGTAAACGGCGGTCGTAACTATGACGATCTTAAGGTAGCGTAATCCCTTGCCGGTTAATTACCGGCCCGCATCAATAGAGTAACGAGATTTCCGCTGTCTCAAACTGGAACCCGGTGAACCCACCATTTTGGTGCAAAGTCCAAAGACTTCCAACGGGAAGCGAAGACCCCGTGGAGCTTCACTGCAATCTGTAGTTGTGGTATGAGTCTGAATATATAGTGTAGGTAGTAGATATCGAAACTAAGTCGCTAGGTTTAGTTGAATCGCCAATGTAACACTACCTTTTCAGAAACATACTGCTTACCCTTTTAGGGGACACCTGCAGACGGGCAGTTTGGCTGGGGCGGCACACCCCTAAAAACTTATCAGGGGTGCCCAATGGTATCCTCAGACGGGACAGAAATCCGTCGTAGAGTGTAAAAGCAAAAGGATGCCTGACAGGATTCTGACTAACGAGGAATCCTGCCACGAAAGTGTGGTTTAGCGAACCCTTGAAGCCTCCTATTGAGGCTCAAGGATGACAGAAAAGCTACCCCGGGGATAACTGAGTTGTCACGAGCGAGAGTCCATATCGACCTCGTGGCTTGCTACTTCGCTGTCGGCTCTTCTCATCCTGGTTGTGCACAAGCAGCCAAGGGTGGGGGTGTTCACCCATTAAAGAGGATCGTGAGCTGGGTTCAGAACGGCGCGAGCCAGTTTGGTTGCTATCTGTTGGAAGTGTCTGCATCTGAGGGTAAGGCCCGGAGAGTACGAAAGGAACACCGGACCGTGGCCTCTAGTGAGCCAGTGGTCTGACAAGGCTTCTGGATAGCCACGCCATAATCGATAAGAGCTGAAAGCATCTAAGCTCGAAGTGACACCCAAAAAGAGATGTATTGGACTCCTGTAAAAGACAGGATTGATAGACTCCGAATGTAAGCTTGGTAACAAGTTAAGTTCAGGAGCACTAATCGTCCCGTGTATATATACAAACTTGTAATTCCAAACCTATGAACTCCATTGGAGTGGAAGTTAGCTGCCGGTCAAAAGTTAAAAACAACAGCTTGTGTGAAAAACGCAAACTATTGTAGACAATTGACTGAGGAAAGTCCCTCCTCCCAAAACCATATGGGTTTTGAAAACCATTCGAAAGATGGAAGCCGAGAGGCTTGGCAATGCATCAGAAACGATACCCTCTGCAAATAAAGATGACGACTAAATCAGATGATCTTGCAGAACCGGGTGAAACGGGCATCCTAAAAGGAGCAAGCGGTTGAACCGCGCTAAGTCAAATGCTAACAGTCTTTCACCAGAACAGTATACAATTACTGCTTCAATGACGAAAGCAACAGAAGGGGGCTTACTCTCCACACCAATAATATTTAAACCAACACCCTAGGTACGATAACATGGCAAAAAAGAAACAAGGCTTACCATCAGGCACTGCAGGTCTCGTAAGATACTTCGACGAATACAAGGAAACAGTCCAGATAAAACCCGAATGGATAATCGGATTCACAGTATTCATAGTAATCATGAGCTTCTTCTTAAGACCACATATACCCACATTATTCGGAATATAGGGGTGATTCAACGGCATACAAGCTAGGCACAGCAGGAACCCCGTTAGCATGTAAAAAAAGAACCACAATTGACGCCATCGCCTGCGTCAAAGAACTGGGACTACACGCAATGGAATTGGAATTCGTAAGAAACATATACCTCAATACCGAATCAGCCAAAAAAGCAAGCGAACAAGCCCAAAAACACAACATCTCCTTATCATGCCACGCCCCCTACTACATAAACCTATCATCCACAAAACCAGGAATATCATTCAAAAGCAAAAGCATAATCCAGCACACACTTGACATAGCAGAAGCATGCAAAGCAACAATCATAGTAATCCACGCCGGCTACTACATGGAACAACCCCCACAACAGACATACAACATAATAAAATCAGCACTACAGGAATTCACATCCACTGTAAAACTAGGCATAGAAACCATGGGCCGCCAAAAACAATTCGGCACACTGGATGAAATTACCAGCCTGACAGAAGAATGCGAAAACGTGGCACCTGTAATCGACTTCGCCCACATCCACGCAAGAACATATGGTGGAATCAAAACAAAAGACGACTTCAAAAAAATCCTGGACACATTCGACAACCTAAACGTCAACCCCATACACTGCCACATGACAGGCATAAAATACGAAAACGGCAACGAAAAGCACCACATCCCAATATCCTCAAACGAACCCGACTTCCGCCACCTCGCTGCCCTGATAAACGAAAACAACTACAACATGACAATAATCTCAGAAAGCCCCCTATTAGAACAAGACGCACTACTATTCAAATCATGGCTAAAATAACAAAAAACTTTAAAAAAGATACAACATATAGACATTCCACTCACCAGCAAAAAAAAAGGGCCCGTAGCTCAGCTGGATAGAGCACCAGGCTTCTAACCTGGGGGTCGGGGGTTCAAATCCCTCCGGGTTCGCCATCATTCCCAAGACATAAAAAACAACAACCAAAATAATCATAAACTCCGGCAATGATTTCAAGATCGTCACCCGATGAGTTGGGCGAACTGAACCTCCCCAACACACAAATGAGGATGTGAACACCCAATGAGCCGGA
>Ga0164318_10006424_pt1 | contig 11372 bp, 7 predicted proteins | sample GuaBasSedimGuay9_FD_113734 | JGI IMG/M metagenome (GOLD analysis project Ga0164318, IMG submission 113734) | Subseafloor sediment microbial communities from Guaymas Basin, Gulf of California, Mexico - Guay9, Core 4571-4, 0-3 cm | ecosystem: Environmental > Aquatic > Marine > Hydrothermal vents >... | reverse complement strand
TAACTCGTTTGGGCGAATTTAATATAACTTGTTGATTTCACTGGACACTATCCAGATACACGGCCTGTTCGGGGAACAGGCCCTACAATATGTAGGGGCCGATGCCCCCATCGGCCTTAAACAAGCTTTGTAAAAGTTACTTTCCATTATAATGCCGCTAAACGGCATAATGGAGCTTTTCAGGAAACTGCCAAACCATGAAAACCTATTATAAGAACCTAAGAGATTATGTCGCCCGCCTGGAAGCGGAAGGAGAGTTGTCCCGGATCAAATCCAGGGTATCGCCGGTTCTCGAAATTACAGAAATTACCGACCGGGCTTCGAAGAGTCCCGGCGGCGGGAATGCCCTCCTTTTTGAAAATGTTGAGGGCTCGAAATTCCCTGTTCTGACCAATGCTTTCGGGAGTAATCGGAGAATATCTCTCGCCCTCGGATGCGACAACCTGGATGAACTGGCGGAGAGAATGAAAAACCTGCTCGATCAGACACCGCCGCAGACTATGGCGGAGAAACTGAAATTCATACCGAAAGCTCTCTCGTGGTCGAGATATCTTCCCCGGATACGAAAATTCAGATCCCCGCCATGTCAGGAAGTCGTCCTGCGGGGCGATGATGTGGATCTGTCGAAACTGCCGGTACTGCACTGCTGGCCGCAAGACGGAGGCAGATTTTTTACACTGCCCGTTGTTTTTACGAAAGGGCTGAATGACGGAAAGCGGAATGCGGGTATGTACCGGATGCAGCTATTCGGCAGAAACACAACGGGCATGCACTGGCACATCCACAAGGACGGTTCACACCACTACAATGAGTACAGAAAAGCGGGAAGAAGAATGGAAGTTGCCGTGGCAGTCGGAACAGATCCGGCTATTACCTATGCGGCAACGGCGCCAGTGCCGCGGGGTGTTGATGAGATGATCCTCGCCGGTTTCATAAGACAGGCCCCGGTTGAAATGGTAAAAGGGATAACCGTGGATATCGAAGTGCCCGCAGAAGCAGAGTTTATCCTGGAAGGGTATGTAAACCCCGACGAACTGCGAACAGAAGGCCCTTTCGGCGATCATACCGGTTACTATTCCCCTGTGGATGAATATCCCGTCTTCCACGTTACCGCCATAACACACCGGAATAATCCCATCTACAGCGCAACGGTGGTGGGACGTCCCCCTATGGAAGATTGCTATCTTGCGCTGGCTACGGAGCGGCTCTTTTTACCCATTCTCAAGACCGTCATGCCGGAAATTACTGATTACCTGATGCCCCGGGAAGGAGTCTTTCACAATATTGTTGCGGTTGCCATCGACAAGGAATATCCCCACCATGCCGGAAAGGTCATGAACGGCCTGTGGGGAATGGGTCAGATGAGCTTTGCCAAAGCCATTCTTATTATCGATGATGAGCAATATCTGAGAAACGGAAAGTCATTATTAAAACATATTCTGAACGCCCTCGACATCCACGAGGACATCACAATCACGGATGGGATACTCGATGTTCTGGATCACTCCGCCCCGCAACCCCTCTATGGATCAAAGATCGGACTCGATGCAACAAGGCGAATAACCGGAGAGCCTCCACGTAGATCCCGGATTCAGAAAAAGGAAATAAAGGAAAAGGAACTGCTTGCCAGACTGCGGGAAAAAGATCCTGCATTTCTCGATTTGCGAAAAATCTTTGAAGATACCCGCAACCCGCTTATTCTGGTGAATATCGCCAAGGATAGAAACAAAAATTCTTCACACTTTATCAAAAAGATCGTTTCCTTAAAGGAAACCGCGGGCCGGGGAATTTTTCTCCTCTATGATGCCCATATTGATCTGCGGGACAACTCCTTTCTTTTATGGAAGGCCTTCAACAATACTGACCCGTCGAGGGATATTACAATCACAGAAAACGGCGCCGTCATCGACGCAACGAAAAAGGGTCCGCAGGACGGTCATAACAGGAAATGGCCCGATGATATCGAAATGATACGGGAAATAAGAGAAAGAGTTGATTCGATGAAACTGCAGTTCTGACAGTCTCGTAAAAAGTGCCACTATGCCGTTTTACGGCATTATAAGGGGAAGTAACTTGCAGCATAGTTACTCAGGTATCAAACGCGAAATTGTGTCCCCCCGAATTCTATATAAATTGAACAAGCCCGGCTTTTCTTACTTGTTATTAAGAAATACTTGAATTAACCGGCTTTCAATGCTAAGTTATTCCAGAATTCTTGAATGAAGGTCGGAAAATGAAAAGAAGCGGTGGTTATATCAGGCAGATCACAGGGTACAAGGCGTTTATTCCCGTTCCATTGCCTCCTGATCCAGCCATAGAACTTGATGGAACGCTGCAAAATCTTCTTTCGAAAGCGGATATGTCACTGGCCCGCCTGGATGGTATGGGATATATCCTTCCGGATGTCAATTTTTTTATTGCCATGTATGTAAGGAAAGAGGCGCTGCTAAGCTCCCAGATCGAAGGCACTCAGGCGTCCCTTCAGGATTTGTTTGGCTATGAAAGCGGCGAGAAGCTCAACAACATTAATGATGTATCAGATGTTGTGAACTATGTGAAAGCGCTCAATCACGGTATAGAAAGACTTGATGATTTCCCCATGAGCCTGCGGTTGATAAAGGAAATTCATGAAATCCTGATGGAAGGTGTTCGCGGCAGCGAGAGAAGACCGGGTGAATTTAAGCAGACCCAGAACTGGATAGGCCCACCCGGTTGCACTCTTCATAGTGCGACTTTTATTCCACCACCTCCCCATGAATCCGTAAAAGCCATGGGAGACCTTGAGCGCTATATACACGCAGATGCTCACCTGCCGGTTCTCATTGACACAGCCGTGATACATTACCAGTTTGAGACCATACATCCTTTTCTTGATGGTAACGGCAGACTCGGCCGTCTCCTCATCACGTTTTACCTGTACTGGAAAAACGTACTGCATCGCCCCCTGCTTTACCTCAGTTACTTCTTTAAAAGAAATCGTCAGGAATACTACGACCGCCTGCAGATGGTGAGGGAAACGGGAAACTATGAACAATGGGTAGCTTTTTTTCTGAAAGGAATTGTCGAAACGGCAGATTCTGCAATGGAGACTGCAAAAAGGATACTTGAGTTGCAGAGTAATCATAGAAGTCTTCTCTGGAAGAAAAAGATATCTTCTCCGACCGCTGTCGGTATGCTGGAAAGCCTGTTCCATAAGCCTTATGTTTCCGTGAATGATATGGCAAAGGAATTCAACATTTCGTTTCAAACTGCTTCCACCCTGGTATCTCAGTTCGAGAAGGCCGGGATACTTGAAGAGGTAACAGGAAGAAAACGGGACAAGCGATACGTGTATGTGGCGTACGTGAATATCCTGTCAGAGGGAACACAGATATAGAAACAGCATGCTTCCTTCCTGGATGGAAGGGTATACGCAAGAGGAGGATAAGCCGCTGATAATCCAGTTTTCCTTAACATCCCAAGCTTTTTTGTTAACTATACAAAAGCTTTAATGAAATAACAGAAGGTAACATGCCCTAAACAACAAACGATCTTTTCTTCTTAAACACAAGAAGGTTCTAAAAATGGCAGATAATCACAACAACCCCGTATCTTTCAAACAGAGGCGGGGTTTTTTTATATATTGCAACACATCAAAGGAAAACTATGGGCTGAAAGGACTTGCAGAATAACTACTTATCTTAATTCTTGTTTCTTTAGCCTTAAGCCTTGTTATTGATATTCCTTGCATTTCCTGTTCTGTGGTTTTATACATATCGCTGAACATATATGAGGAATAAATAACGGAAAAAATAATCAAATTTTTTCTCAGTTATCTTAAAGGTATATTCTAATGCCGCGCATCTTCGACAACATTGAAAAACAACTTCTTCCTGCTTTACAGGAAACCCTTCGATTGTCCGAACGCGCTGATTTTTGCGTGGGCTATTTTAACCTCCGCGGATGGAAACAGCTCGATTCGTATGTAGAACAATGGGCTGGGGGAGAAGACCATTGCTGCCGTCTGCTTGTGGGAATGCAGCGATTGCCCCAGGAAGAACTGCGGCAAGTGATGCGGTTTATGAAAGACAAAGATGAAATTGACAACAAAAATGCGCTGCGTATTAAAAAACGACTGGCGGAAGAATTCAGTGAACAACTGACCATTGGCGTGCCCACCAACGAGGATGAAGAAGGACTACGCCGGCTTGCCGCTCAAATCAAGACAAAAAAAGTCGTTGTCAAACTGTTTCTTAAACATTCCCTTCACGCAAAGCTTTATCTGCTCTTCCGCCCTGATCCTGTCAATCCGGTCACCGGATACCTTGGTAGTAGTAATCTCACATTTGCCGGCCTATCAAAACAGGGTGAATTGAATGTGGATGTGCTCGACCATGACGCCTGCCGGAAGCTGGCGCTGTGGTTTAAAGATCGCTGGAACGATCGCTGGTGTCTGGATATTTCGGAGGAACTGGTTAATATTATTGAGGAAAGCTGGGCGCGTGAAGAACCGATTCCCCCTTATCACATATATATCAAGATGGCGTATCATCTATCGCAGGAAGCGCGCGCCGGTCTCTCCGAATTTCGCATTCCACGTGAATTCGGTCAGAAGCTGTTCGATTTTCAAAAGGCGGCGGTCAAAATTGCCGCTCACCATCTCAATAAAAGGGGAGGCGTTGCCATTGGTGATGTGGTAGGTTTGGGTAAAACCCTGATCGCCACAGCTATCGCGCGTATCTTTGAGGATGACCTGGGGCTTGAGACATTGATTATCTGCCCCAGGAATCTGGTTCCCATGTGGGAAGATTATCGCGATGAATATCGCCTCCGCGCCAGAGTGCTTTCAATCAGTCGAACAATGCAGGAACTGCCTGATCTGAGAAGATATCGCATTGTAATCATCGATGAAAGCCATAATCTTCGTAACCGGGAAGGCAAGCGCTACCGGGCAATTCAGGAATATGTGCAGGAAAATGAGAGTAAGTGTATCTTGCTTACCGCCACGCCATACAATAAAACCTATCTCGATCTATCCAATCAACTTCGCCTCTTTGTGCCTGAGGACAGGGATTTGGGGGTAAGGCCTGAGCGATTGTTGCGGGATTTAGGTGAAACCGAATTTATACGCTGCCATCAGTGTCCTCTGCGTTCATTAGCCGCTTTTGAGAAGAGCGAATATGCCGATGACTGGCGTGAGCTGATGCGCCTCTTTCTTGTCAGGCGCACACGCAGTTTCATTCAGGAAAACTATGCCAGAACTGATCCGGAAAACGGGCGTAAATATCTTACATTCGAAGATGGGACCCGATCTTATTTCCCCACCCGTCTGCCAAAAACGGTAAAGTTCGAGATCGACGATAAAAACCTCAATGATCAGTATGCCCGGCTCTACGGAACGGACGTGGTTGACGCTATCAATAACCTGAGCTTGCCGCGTTATGGCCTGGGCAATTATGTCAAGGAATCTCCGGACATGCCGCCCACGCAAACTGAGGCCATAATATTGCAGGATCTCTCACGCGCCGGGAAAAGACTCATGGGTTTCTGCCGGACAAATCTCTTCAAACGATTGGAAAGCAGTGGACAGGCATTTATTCAATCCCTAAAACGGCACATACTCCGTAATTACATATTTTTATACGCCATCGAAGAGGGCAGGCCTTTGCCGGTCGGCACGCAGGACGCAGGCCTGCTTGATGCCCGCATCTACGATGAAGATGCCGATTCGACAAGTGTTACGCCTGATATATTTGCGGATGACAATGGCGATGATTCCGGAATTGATGGTGAATCAACCCTGAATTGTGAGGAAGATTATAGAAAGAGCGCCGTTGAAATCTATGCGAAATATGCCACAGAATACAAACGACGTTTCAGGTGGCTTCGTCCCGGTCTTTTCGGGAATGCCCTATCTAAAAACCTCCATGGTGACGTAAAAGCTCTGCTCAATGTATTGAAAAGATGTGGCGAGTGGATGCCTGATCAGGACACGAAACTTGAGGCATTGTGTAAACTGGTAAATGAAAAACATGCCGGTGAAAAAGTCATAATCTTTACTCAGTTCGCCGATACTGTGCGTTACCTTGAGAGACAGCTTATGAAACGAGGAGTATCAAAGATGGCCGGTGTGACAGGAGGATCAGCCGACCCGACATATCTTGCCTGGCGTTTCAGTCCTGAAAGCAATAACAAAAAAGATCGCATACGTCCCGAAGATGAACTCCGTATTCTTGTGGCCACAGATGTTCTCAGCGAGGGTCAGAATCTTCAAGACTGTTCCATTGTTGTCAACTATGATCTTCCATGGGCCATCATCCGGCTGATCCAGCGCGCAGGAAGGGTGGACCGCATCGGGCAGCAATCTGAAAATATTCTCTGCTATTCTTTTTTGCCCGCAGAAGGGGTGGAACGTATCATTCGCCTTCGCGCCCGCGTGCATGAAAGATTACAGGAAAATGCAGAAGTTGTCGGCACCGATGAGGCCTTCTTTGAGGATGACCGTGACAATCAGGCGGTAGTTGATCTGTATAACGAAAAAGCAGGCATTCTTGATGGAGATGCCGATACGGAAGTTGACCTCGCGTCATACGCCTATCAGATCTGGGAAAATGCCGTCACGGCAGATCCGCAACTGAAAAAGATAATCCCTTCACTGCCGCCCGTGGTCTATTCTACCAAAGAACACAAGCCCGGCGGGAACAAACCTGAAGGAGCTCTGGTCTATATAAGAACCGGTGAGGGAAACGATTCGCTTGCCTGGATTGACAAGGAAGGAAAGAGTGTCACAGAATCACAATTCGATATTTTAAAGGCGGCGGAGTGCTCACCCGGCGCTGTGCCGCTGCCCCGCAGTGAAAATCACCATGAGCTTGTGCAAAAGGGAGTGCAGTACATGGTTAAGGAAGAAAAATCTGTTGGGGGACAATTAGGGAGACCGTCCGGCGCCAGATTCCGCACCTATGAGCGTCTCAAGCGATATGCTGAAGAAATGGAAGGAACGCTTTTTGAATCCCCTGAATTGCTTAAAGCCATTGACGAGATTTACCGTTATCCCCTCCGGCAATCGGCAACTGACACGTTGAACCGTCAGCTTCGCAGCGGTGTTTCCGATGAAGTCTTGTCACAACTGGTAATAGCCCTGCGAGATGAAGATCGACTCTGCCTGACGCATGAGGAGGACAGAGAGACACAGGATCCCCAAATCATCTGTTCCATGGGCCTGGTGGAAAAGGAATAGTAAAAAATGACACAGAAAAATTGAAGAATTTGTGATAAACTGAAATACAATTATAAGTCAAAGGAGGCTTTACAATGAAGGCCGCAACAAAATCCATGACGCCACTTGAGATTATCAATGCTATTGAGATTCTTTCTGTGGATGAAAAAGAAACACTTGCCATCCTTGCCGACAAAAAACTTTCAGAAGAACTTCTCGAAAGACGCAAAGATGTAGTAATCGAAATGAAAAAGGGTGAGCTGATAGGCGAAGAAGATATCTTACGGTAAATATCGAGATGATGTTTGAAATCAAAAGTATTAAAGCTGTGAAGAAAGACGTAAAGAAACTCCCTGCCGATGTACTAATCGATATTAAGACTGCTCATTTTAAGAATATCCGAGAGAATCCCTTCCAATCCCATGAACTGGGGTATGCATTCAAGGGCCTGAGATCCTACCATTTCAATCATAAAGGTACATCATATAGAATCGTATATGAAGTTTTTGAGCAGGACAGTCTTGTTGTAATAATTATGATCGCTCCCCGTGAGAGCTTTTATGAAAAGCTGAAAAGGAGAGTAATGTAGCCCCATGCGCCTTAATAGTGAACGCACCCGAAAACTGCTCCAGCGTTTCGATTTTAAAACCTTGTTTGTTGAAGAATTAGGATGGGACCATTACATCTCTACCCTTAATGTTCCCGTTGACGGCCGGAACTTCGCGCTTAGCGCTATTGCGGAAAAGCGCGGCATGGTTGTCTTTATATGTGAGCCATTGAACGATGGATCAATCCCGGAGTATTCAAGACGACGAAAGATTGAGCGACAGGTCGCGAAATCAGCCCATGAGCATATTATCATTTATCCGGACGCGGGCAAAAGCATGCAAATCTGGCAGTGGGTCAAGCGCGAGGCCGGGAAACCTACTGCATGTCGAGAGCATCCCTATTATAGAACCCAGCCGGGTGATTCGCTAATCCAGAAAATCAACCTTCTGTCATTCAGCATCGAGGAAGAGGAAAACCTGACCATTGTTGATGTAGGGAAACGTGCCAGAAAAGCTTTTGATGTCGACAGGGTCACGAAACGGTTCTACGACCGTTTCAAAGCCGAACACGAAAAGTTCCTAAAATTCCTGAAAGGCATTCCCGATGAAAAGTTGCAGCGGTGGTACGTCTCCGTCATGCTGAACCGCCTTATGTTCATCTATTTCATCCAGAAAAAAGGGTTCCTTGATAAAGATACAAATTATCTGCGTTCCAGACTGGGGAAAAGCAAACAGTATGGTAAAGACCTGTATTATAAAAATTTCTTGTGTCCGCTCTTTTTTGAAGGGTTCGCCAAAAAAGAGGCTGAACGCAGCCCTGAAACCAATCAGCTTTTAGGAACGGTGCCATATCTCGACGGCGGCCTGTTTCAACGCCACCAGATTGAAAACCGGCACGGCAAAGAGATTCAGATCGAGGACGCCGCGTTCGAAAATCTCTTTGCCTTTTTTGAGCGGTATCAGTGGCATCTTGACGAAAGACCTGTCCGCGCTGACAATGAAATCAACCCCGATGTCCTTGGCTATATCTTTGAGAAATACATCAATCAGAAACAGATGGGCGCGTATTACACCAAAGAGGACATTACGGAATACATCAGTAAAAATACCATCATTCCCTTTCTCCTTGATAAGGCGGAGAAGAAATGCAGGATCGCCTTTGAAGGTGAACAGTCGGTGTGGCGTCTCCTCACGGAAAACCCAGACCGTTATATTTATGATGCAGTGAAAAAAGGGGCCGAATTGCCGCTGCCTGATGAAATTGCCGCCGGAATAAAGGACGTATCCAAACGCGCCGGGTGGAACAAGCCAGCGCCTTCGGAATACGCCCTGCCTACTGAAATATGGCGTGAAGTCGTGGCGCGCCGCCGGCGTTATGAGGAGATCTGGAATAAGATGGTGGACGGAGAAGTCCGCTCTGTCAATGACCTGATTACATATAATCTCGATATCCGCCAGTTTGCCCATGATGTAATTGAAAACTGTGAAGGACCGGAGCTACTTCGTGCTATTTACTATACCATAGCCGGCCGGATACCTGAAAAATCGAATCAGCAAGTTCAGCCAGGCATGAGCATTTTAGACCCGACCTGCGGTTCCGGCGCTTTTCTCTTTGCCGCTCTCAACATTCTTGAGCCCCTCTACGAGGCGTGCCTTGACCGGATGCAGGTTTTTCTTGATGAACTGGAAAGTTCAGAACAGAAACACCGATCCGACAAATTCGGTGATTTCAGGAAAATTCTTGAGCGAATAGAAAAGCACCCAAACCGCCGCTATTTCATCCTCAAGTCCATCATTCTGAATAATCTCTATGGCGTGGACATCATGGAAGAAGCGGTCGAAATCTGCAAACTTCGCCTCTTCCTCAAACTGGTTGCCCAGGTTGACAATGTTGAAAAAATAGAACCCCTGCCGGACATCGATTTCAACATCAGGGCGGGGAATACGCTGGTCGGTTTTGCAAGCTACGATGAGGTCAAGAATGCAGTGGAGGGTGAGGAACAGGGCAAGTTTGATTTTGATGACGCTATGGTCCGTATTGACGAAAGAGCGCAGGATGTGGACGACCTGTTTAACCTCTTCCGTGAAATGCAGACAGAGCATGGAATGGATACAACGGACTTTCCCGCTGGCGTAAAACAGAAACTTGGCAAGAACTTAGAGGCGTTGGGGGATGAGCTGGATCGCTACCTGGCATCAGAGTATGGAATTGATAAAAAGAGTATTCCCAACGAGAAAAAATACGAAAAAAGGTTTATGCAGTGGCGTGAAAGCCACCAGCCCTTTCACTGGTTTATTGAATTTTATGGGATTATAAAAGATGGTGGATTTGATGTGATTATCGGGAATCCGCCGTATGTAGCTTACAGAAAGATAATTAAAGAATACAGATTGCCCCCCAACTATTACATAACAGAGTCGTGTGGGAATCTCTATAGTTTCATAATGGAAAGGTGTTATTCCCTTCTTTTTAACATGGGAAGATTTGGGATGATCGTCCCCGTAAGTTTTATCTCTGGAGAATCCTACGAGCCTCTCGCAAGAATAAGCTTTTGTAATAACTCATGGGTTTCTTCCTTTTCAAATCGTCCTGGAAAGCTCTTTTACGGCGTTGAACAGCGTTTAGTAGTTTTTCTCCGGTCTTACGAAAAGCTTACTACCATCTACACTACAAATTATCTCCACTGGTATGAGCATGAGAGAGCGGCCCTATTTTATCGGGTTGCGTATTATGTTACAAAGCTTCATTCGAGACGTAAAATGCCATATAAGATAGGCAACCCATTAGAATCTTCTATTCTTGATAAGTTATGTGGCATGGATAAATCAATAGCTTTGTTTGAGGCATCGGGGGAATATGGATGTTGGTACCACGATGGCCCTACTTATTGGATTCGCACTTTGCCTTTTAGACCTAAGATAGCCAAGGAAAGTAGCAACCGATCAAACCACTATCATAGATTAAGTGCCAAAAGTCCAGGGAATGCATTTGTAATTTGCTCTATTCTGAACAGTTCATCTTTCTACTTCTTTTTTAAAACAGTGAGCAATTGCAGGGACTTCGGTAACAAGGAACTCTATCAGTTCCCGATAGGACAATTAAGTACTGAGTTAAGAGATAAGCTTGAGCATCTTGGTCGACAATTAGGTGAAAATCTAAAGACAACGGCAAAATTGTGTACCAGAGTATATCCTTCTGGACAAGTGGAATATGAGGAATACTATCCGGCGAAATTTAAACCCATCATCGACCAGATCGACCGCGTCCTGGCAAAACACTACGGCTTTACCGACGAAGAACTCGACTTTATCATCAATTACGACATTAAGTATCGAATGGGTGTAAAATAATGGGTAAGGAGTAAACTCCTTTATCCATATCGCAAAAAAAGAAAGGGGGACAGCACAAATGGAAGCATTAAAAAAGGAAGCCATCAATGTTATTTCCAAAATGCCCGATACGGCGGAAATTGATGATATCATGTACAGGCTTTATGTGATCGACAAAGTTGATGCATTCGTAAAAAGTCGGATTTCCCCTCCCCTGGTGGGAGGGGATAAAGGGGAGGGGGACATAACTAGTTGAAATAGCAGTGTTCTCACCCTCACCCCTACCCTCTCCCATC
>Ga0164318_10006422_pt1 | contig 11375 bp, 11 predicted proteins | sample GuaBasSedimGuay9_FD_113734 | JGI IMG/M metagenome (GOLD analysis project Ga0164318, IMG submission 113734) | Subseafloor sediment microbial communities from Guaymas Basin, Gulf of California, Mexico - Guay9, Core 4571-4, 0-3 cm | ecosystem: Environmental > Aquatic > Marine > Hydrothermal vents... | reverse complement strand
TTGTAACCATTGTAGAATTTGACCTATAACCAGTTTTATTGACATATATACCACAGTTAGTGGTAACAAGCACATCAGGTGCGGTGAGAATCACATTTCCACTAGAATTTGTCACAGAAACAGAGGAGTTAAACCATACATATGCCCCAGCAACAGGCTCATCTCTAACCAGGATAGTAACAACGAAATCATGCATCTCCAACACAGGGTCCATAGGCAACTCAATTTCTAGTACATCAGTAGCATTCTTCACCAAAATATCATGAACAGCATACAAACCACCTGGAAAACTAACAGTAACAGTATACCATCGATCATCACCTGAAACATGAGGCATAGTAAAATTTACCCTACCATTAGACTCATTAGAATACTTCACAACCATATTACCAAAACTCACCCTAGCTCTCACAGGATCACCATTCAATGTCACAACAAACTCTACAACATCTCCCTCAAAAGCCTCCGCAGGCCCCTTTATCTCCAAAATATCATCCATCCCAATGCAACATGAAACAAAAAACATAAAAAACATTTGAACAACAACAAACAAAACTACCAGAAAACGCATTTCAGATAAAATCAGCCAACCCCTCAATCAACTCCCCCTCCAAAAAAATCTGTAGATAAAAACAAACACCAGCCCAAATCCTTTACTATCCATACAAACCTTACCTCATCCTAGTGTTAATCAACGAACATACACATCCAAATTATAACAAACTAGAACAGGAAAATAAACATATAGGAAAATAATATTTAAATCTTTTAGCACAAATATCATCTCCTCTCTTTACGATGGGGAGAGAACAATTATTATGAGATGGAGACTCATAGACACAGACATCGAAGACCCATTCTATGTCACAGCAGCAGATGAGGCAATAGCACAGGCTAGAAAATACAACAAAACACCCAACACACTACATCTATACAGAAGAGATCCACCTGCCATATCAATTGGTAGATTCAGAAAAATACATGAAGACATCAACCTAAACGAATGCATAAAAAACAATGTAAAAATAGTGAGAAGAACAACTGGAGGAGGAACAATATACACAGACAAAGAATGCCTCATATACAGCCTAATATTCAACAAAGAAGACACCAACCTAAGCCTACACACCCCACAAGAAATATTTGAAAAAATCTGCCACTCCATAATAAATGCCCTAAAAAAACTTGATATACACACCACATACAAACCACCAAACGACATACTACTCAACGGAAAAAAAATCTCAGGATCAGCCCAAATAAAAAAAGACAACATCATATTAATACATGGAACAATACTTGTTAACACCAATCTAAATATGATGAACAAACTACTAAAAAAAACCAAAAAAAACCTGGTAACAACCATAAAAAAAGAATGTAAAAACACACCATCAATAAAAGATCTCAAAAAAACCTTAAAAGAAGAATTCGAAAAATGTTTTAACACCAAAATAAAAAAAACCTCTCTCACAAGATACGAAACCCAACTAATCACAGAATTAATAAACAAAAAATATGGGACTGACAAATGGAACCTAATGAGATGAAAAATCAATTGAAAAATAATAACTAAAACTAAAAAAATCAATGTGTTTACCATAAAAAAACTTACTATGCGAACATGAGAAGCCCTATAGGAGCAATCTTACTAAATAAAAAGTAAAAAAGACCCAAATAAGAGGGAAACATATATTATGACAAAAATAGGTATAATCGGCCAACAAAATGATGAAGAGGTTATACAACTAAAAAAAGAAATAAAAAAACTAGGTGGAACCCCTATCATAATTGATTTCAAAGAATTCCCAAAAAAAGAAAAACTAACCATAACAGAAAAATCAATAAAATTCAATAATCTAGAACTACTAACCATACCCGCTTTTTATTTAAGACAGCTAGGATACTTCTGGCCTATCCCACAAATAGAGTTAACAAAAGCACAATGGATGAAATACTACAAAAAATACAATGAAAACCTGATAGACGAAAGAGAAAACCTATCTGTTAAACACTCCATGATACGTATCCTCAGCATGGAAACATTCCTAGTAAACCCATATGAATGTTTCATGTACCACAGACTAAAACCACTTCAATTCTACCTACTAGCAAAAAATGGATTCAAAATACCCCTCTTTCTATCCACCAGCGATCCAGCTGAGATGCAAAGATTCATAAAAAAACAATCCTCGGTTTGTAAACCAAATGCAGGAGGTGCAGAAGTCAAAACCAGTGAAGACTTTATAAAAGAAAACGATGGAATCATCACCAGGAGAGCTCTGCTATTCCAAAAACGTATCATAGGACGAGATATACGAGCATTCGCAACCTCAGATGAGTTTATCGGTGCAGCTGAGATAATTCATGGACCACAGATAGACTACAGAGTTGAAACAAAAGATGTAAAACCCATCACTCTACCTGAGGAAATCAAGGAGCGTACCCTCCAGGCTATGGAAACATTAAATCTTCGCTTTTCAGGAGTTGACTACATATATGATACACAGGAGGATCAATACTACCTGTTGGAATGCAACCCCTCCCCCATGTTTTATGTGTTCGAAAAAATTTCTAGGATAAATGTCTCTAAAAAACTCGCTGGATATCTGTTAAAAAATGCAAAACGTTGAACAAAAGACATACACACAAATAATATATTTACAATTGTATATAAAATGTTTGAGTTAAATTTATAAAGCAGAAGCTATATAATAATATATTGGAGGTAAAAAAATGAGCGATCATGCGGGATCTGGGGATGATAGAGTAACAACTCTTATGCTCGGCGAAGAAGATGGGCCATACTATCGTAGAGAAGCAATAAAAATCTAAAAATTAGTTTTCAAAACTTAAAAAACAAAATTTTGAAGTTTTTTGTTAGAATGTAGTATAGTTCTTATCATACAATCAGGCGAGATTAAATCACTGTATCAGAGGAAACCCAAATAATGTCCCTCCATCTAGGTTTATTAGCCATTAGTAACAAAAACGCTCGCTGTTTTTTATAATAAAAATATTCTAAAAATGTTTCTGTTTAATAGAATGATAGGCTTCCATCTTTTTTTGCCTTAACAACTCCTTTCCTAAGAGTAAATAAGCCCAGAAATATAAACAATACATCAAGCAAAACTAGTATGGTTATAAAATAGTATATTTCAGATAATGAGGAATTGATTTGGAGAGTTTTTCTTAATCCTTCGATGGAGTAATAGAATGGTATAAACTTGGCGATGGGCTGAAGAATCTTTGGTAATATTGTGATTGGAAAGTATACTCCACAGAAAAACATGGCGATGTTTTGTATAAGAGGAATAGTGTTTCCTATGTTTTTTATCCACAGTGTTAGTCCACCGAATACCATCCCAAGTCCCATCATCATTACTGTGGACAAGAACATTACGAAAAAAGCGTATATGTTGCCTATTATAGTTATTCCAAATAGGAAAAATCCAACTATTAATATAATAGCAATGGTTAGTAGACCCATTAAGCATCCAAATATGGTGTAGGCTATGACTATAGTTGATATTCTGGTTACTGTTAGCATCACTGATTCTAGTGTGCCCATCATCATCTCGTTACGGAGCGATGCAGATGTTGCATTCATAACAGTCCATAAAAAACCCCATCCGATTGATCCTACTAGTAGGTAGTAAATGTAATCCCCGCCATATGGGAGGAGTACCGTTGGTGTACGTGTTCCAAACATGCTTCCAAATAGTATGAAATACAATAGACTGAACACCATGTTTAGAAACATTGCTGAAAAAGCTAGTCTGTATGTCAACATTATATGGAAGTCCCGTTTGATAAAAACTCCTATCTTACGTAGTTCGTCTAGCATCATTTTTTGACACCAGCTATAAAAACTTCTTCAAGTGTGGGTTTAACTGTTTTTATCTCTTCTATATTGACAGTGTTTTGTATGCATATGTCCACAATTTTCTTGAGGGTGGCTGTTACATCATCGGTTTTGATTTCAACCCTATTTTTCCCAGTTATCTTTGCGCCATCTATTTCTAGAAATATCTGTGGTCTGTCCACTATCAGCAGTATTCTCTCGTAACTCCAGTATTTCTTCTTCAATGCTTCCACTGATCCTTCTAAAACGAGTTTTCCATGGTTTAGTAGTCCTATTCTGCTACACATTTCTTCGATTTCGTAGAGGTTGTGGGATGCCCACATAATGGTTTTCTCCCTAAAATCTTCTCTTATAAGTTTTTTGATCTCATAGGAGGTAATAGGATCTACACCTGTTAGTGGTTCATCTAGCAGCAGTATAGGTGGGTCGTTTAGCAATGCTATCGCAAATGCAAGTTTGTGTTTCATACCTGTGGAGTAACGCATTACAAGTTTGTTTTCCCATTTTTTAAGATCAAAAAGCTCTGTCAGGTAGTCTATTCTTTCTTGTGGATGCCAAATATTTTTTAGTTTTGCAAAAAATTCAAGGTTTTGCCGGCCTGTTAGACGCCAATATAGAGATCTTGTGAATTCACCAGCGAGTACTCCTAGTATCCTTTTTATCTTGTTTCCCTCTCTGACAACATCGTATCCATCTATAGTAATGCTGCCCTTATCGGGTATAATAAGAGTGGAAAGCATTTTGATAACCGTGGTTTTTCCTGCTCCTGTTGGTCCTATTAGACCGAATACCTCGTGTTTTTTTATGCTGAGATTGAGATTATCAACAGCTGTTATATACTCTCCCTTTGTTTTGTATTGTTTAGTCACATTTTTTATTGATATGATCTCGTTCATATGCTATGATCCAGCTGTGCTCGACAACCCTTTTTTATCTGTTATCTACACAGTATTATAAAAACTATGATACTTTGTTCAAAAACCCATTTTTTTCTCTTTTTTTTGCATATTTTTTTGTAATGGCTTAAAAATCATTTTTTTAGTATGAAAAAAGTGCATTCCAAATGCAAAATATTGTAATTGATGCTCTATCTCACATATTTTTTTTAGCAGAACTGAGTTGATTACTGTGATCCTAAATTTTTTTGATTTCACTCCCTATTTATTTTTATTGAGAAAAAACCAGATTTTTTTATTGTAGTTTAGTTGAAAAAAAACATTTTTATTGATAAAAGGGATGAGGGGATGGGGAGATAAATAAAAGATTTTTCTGAAAGGGTAAATGATATAAAAATGGGTTGTGATTTAACAAATGAATGAGAATATATCTGATGTAAATCCCTATAATGGTCTGCCTGATGTAATAAAGGATTTTAGACTACCTGACAAAATAGTGATCTATGATAGTACGCTCCGTGATGGCGAGCAGATGCCAGGTGTTTCTTTCTCCTCTGATCAAAAGATATCTATAGCTAGAAAGCTGGATGAGATAGGCATACCTGAGATAGAAGCAGGTTTTCCAGCAGTGTCCAAAAATGAGCTTAGAACAGTCAAAAAAATTGTTAGAGAAGGCCTGGATGCGAGGATTCTTGTTCTTTCACGTCTGAAAAAGGAGGATATAGATGCAGCTATTGAGTCAGAGGCTGATCTGATATTGTTGTTTATAGCCTCATCACCATTGCATTTAAAATATAAGCTACATATGACTGAAGAGGAAGTTAAAGAAAAAATAGTGGAATCTATACAGTATGTTAGAGATCATGGTATAATTCCTAGTTTTAGCACAGAGGACAGTACGAGAACGCCAATAGCTTTTTTAAGGGAGCTTGTAAAGCTGGCATATGAGGCAGGTGCAAGGCGTATAGGGTTTACTGATACTGTTGGATGTGCAACGCCTCAAACAATAAAATACATTTTTTCCGCTATGAGAAAAACTGTTCCTACACCTTTTTCTGCTCATCTACACAATGATTTCGGCTTGGCATTGATAAATGCCCTGACTGCATTATGCTCTGGTGCAACCCATGTTTGTGCCACGATTAATGGATGGGGGGAACGAGCAGGAAATGTTTCATTAGAACAACTGATAATGGCTCTAAAAGTTTTGTACAATAGGGATCTTGGTATCGACACTACAAAACTATGTGAGCTCTCAGAAATGATTTCTAGATTTACTGGAATACCAGTTCCAAAAACACAGCCTATAGTTGGATATAACGCATTTACACATGAATCAGGTATACATGCTGCTGCTGTTTTAGAAAACCCTAGAACCTATGAGCCTATATCACCTGAACTAGTAGGAAACAAAAGAAGGATAGTTCTTGGAAAACACAGTGGAAAACATATAATAAAGAGGAGACTAGATGAGATAGGTTTCAAGACAGATGAAAAAACCATCAACGACATTGTTTCTAGGATAAAAATAATGGGAGAAAAAAACGGTTCCGTCTCAGAAGAAGAATTCATCAACATGATAAAAACATACAAATAAAAAAAGAGAATGCAGGAGAGTGTTTATACTATCGGTATAGACAAGTTTTTTCGAGCCTACTATGTATGGCCCAATTTCCCCTCCATATCTATGTCTGGAGGCAGATGCAGCCTAAGATGTAAACATTGTAATCACACCTACCTACATAATATGCTCTATGCAACCAGACCGGAACAGCTTCTCAGAACATGTAAAAAATTCACTGAAAACGGTGCCATAGGCTTTCTGCTAAGCGGCGGATGCAACAAAAAAGGAGAGATGTTAAACCTAAGAAAGCTACTCCCAGTGATCAAAAAAATAAAAAGAGAAACCAATCTGATCATCAAACTTCATACAGGTCTCGTCAACCAGGATCTTGCAGAAAGCATAGTAGATGCAGGCATAGACATTGCATCTGTTGAAGTAGTAGGATCAAATAAGACCATCAAAAACATTTTTAATTTTGATGCAACAACCGAAGCCTATGCAGAAACATTGGCAAACCTGCAATCAGCAGGCATGCCATTTATCGTTCCACACATCTGCATAGGACTCCACTACGGCAGACTAAACGGAGAATTCAATGCACTCAGAATGATAAAAGAAAACTGCGACCCCTCCTCCCTAGTAATGATAGTGTTCAGACCAACACCAGGAACACCGTTAGAACACACCGTAGCACCCCATCCAAACGATGTATCAACCACTATAAAAAAAGCAAAAAAACTTTTCCCCACCAAAGACATCGCACTTGGCTGCATAAGACCACGTACAAAACATCTGAGAGAAAAGATAGAACTGGCTGCCCTACAAGCCGGTGTTACCAGGATGGAAATACCATCAAAAAACACGTTGGAAGAAGCCAGAAAAATGGGGTACACCATCAAAAGAATAGAGGCCTGCTGCGCCCTACCTAAGGAACTAGAAAAAACACTGACAAATAAAAAGATGAGCAAATGAAAACAAATTTTTTTTCTTTATACACCAAGTGTTACCCGCAGCAGATCACGCATACCCGGTGACAAACCAAGAATCACAACACCTATCTTAATAAGACCAATAAGAACCATATGATGTCTCAACTCCTCCCTATACAATACATCAAGGACATAGACAATCAGTATTACCAAAACAAACTTTACTATAGGAAACAAAGGCCCCCATATACCCATTAAAACATCAGAAGCAGGATGCTTCTCCAAATACATGGGAAGACCCATATTAAAAGGATCATAAATACTAACATAGCTAGTAACACCATCAAGCAAATGACCAAAAAGCATAGACATATTCAAAGGCTCCATATAAACAGCAAACCTACTATCATCCCCAAGTCTCCTAGCCACTAAATAAACCACACATGTAATAAGACTAACCAGTCCTACAACCACCACAAACACATCAAAACGTACACCAGACGAAAAACCCCATCTAAACCCTAGAATCCATCGGCCAACCAGATACAACCCAGGAAACAAAAAAAGTAAACCACCTGAAAACAGAACAGTGTTAACCGTCAAAAACCCATGCTTCATCCACCTACATAAAACAGGTATAACAGCTAAAAATGACAAAAACAAGAACACAATAGGATGAATAACATATAGAAAACAGCCCCATCCTAAAAACCATAATATAATGTAAAAAACATCTGTAAACACAAACAAAAAAACGATAGAGATCAAACAATTTTTATCCCAGTTTCTCCTCTTAGAGATATTCTCAGCATAATATCCTATCATGAGAAAAAAAAGAGCATACAGCGCTATCTGGACATAGATAAAGGGGGATATAAACCAATAAACAAAGGGTTCCTTGAAATATCCCGTGTCCTCCAGCACCCTACCCACAGGTCCAAATAAGATATAAGGCATCAATGCCCCGCAGAATCTCCAATCAACAACTATCCTCAGTCTTCTAAGAAGCCTATAGATACCATATAGAGAAAAAACAAGTATTACCCCATATGTTATCTCCGACACAACTGTATATCCCTCATATGCATAGATGCCATTAAGAGAAACAGGATGATCCAATGCATCCGCTACCACAGGACCCCAATAATACTTCCATATCCATTGATCATAAAATACATGCGGCATCAACAAAAAACCCAGTATCAAAACAAATACAGAGAAGAGCACAGCCATTATTGCTATACTAATCAATACAATCCTTCTATCCATCTCTGCTATGACGTCCCACCTTCCTTTTCTCTTTTTCCCATATTTCTTTGACGTAGGCTGCATACCCCCTTGGGTTCAAAAGAAAAAAATAATATATTAAACCCGCGGTTTACCACTGTGACTATGGAACGATTCACAAAGTTTAAATCAATGATATTCCCAAGAGAAGTAATTGTTGGACATAACACTACTGAGCACGTTGTAGGGCTTTGTCAAAGGGTAGTTGATGGTACTAATGCGTTGGTTGTGACAGATAAAAACACTAAAAAAATATCTGGAGACAGAATAGCTAGCTTACTCTCAAACGCTGGTTATAATGTAAAAAACATAACACTTCATGTTCCAATTGTTAAAAAAAACATATCCGTAGTATGGCCAACTGCTAAGGAGGTAAACACTGTTGCTAGATATGCAGAAAAGAACAATGTTGATTTTCTCATAGGAGTAGGCGGTGGAAGTATCATCGATGTCACAAAACTTGTATCATTTGAACTCTCTAAACCTTTTATCAGCACACCAACATGCGCATCTCATGATGGCATAGCATCTCCCCGCGCCTCACTGAAGGATAAAAAAAAGGGATCCATTTCTAAAACCGCTGTTTCTCCACTTGCTGTATTGGCAGATACAACTGTTATATCTAAGGCACCATATAGAATGCTTGCATCAGGCTGTGCAGATGTTATATCCAATTTATCAGCTGTTAAAGATTGGGAGCTAGCTCATAGACTAAAAAATGAGGAGTTTAGCACATTTGCGGCATCACTCTCACAAACAGCAGCTAAACTACTACTTGACAAGGCTGAGGACATACGATCGGGTCTCGAAGAAGCAGTCTGGCAGGCTGTTAAATGCATGATAGTCTCTGGAGTGGCAATGAGTGTAGCAGGCACCACCAGACCAGCCTCCGGTGCAGAACACATGTTTTCTCATATGCTTGACCGAATAGCCCCAGGAAGGGCAATGCATGGTGAACAATGTGGTGTAGGTGCTATCATGATGATGTATCTGCATGGGGGAAACTGGCAGGAGATAAGAGATGCGTTAAAGGCTATTGGTGCGCCTACAACTGCCAAGGAGCTTGGGATACCAAAGAAAAAAATCATAGAGGCACTCATTCATTCTCAGGAAATAAGACCAGATAGATATACCATACTAGGAGAACAAGGTCTTACAAAAGAGGCTGCAAAAAAACTTGCTAAGATAACAGGTGTGATATAAAAATGCCGCTTATAACTCTGATAGGAGAATGCTTAGCAAAAGAAGGTAAAAGATTTATATACTTTGGTCCCAACAATGAATGCAGAAACTGTAAACTAAAAACAGTTTGTTTTAATCTCAAACTTGGGAGAGAATACGAAATAATAAAGGTTAGGGACAAACAACATAGTTGCAGTCTACACTATGGAAACGTGGTGGTAGTAGAAGTAAGAGAGATGCCGATTATAGCTGCTGTGGATCAAAAATATTCTGAAGGCGCCCGTGTAAGAGTTAACAAAATAGGATGTAGAAACATAGGATGTGGGAATTATGAGATATGTAACACCTTGGCCATACAAAATGAAAAAATGTATACGATAAAAAAGGTCTATGAAAAAATGAAATGCCCTGCGGGTCATAGATTGAACAAGGTGGAGCTATCGGATCAGTGACATACAACATTATATATTAGTCCATCTCTCCCTGTAAAACCTCCTATACTTCCACTAGGATCAGTAACAATTTTTTTCCAGTTTTCATCATCATAATTAGGAGTGGAAGTTTTGTTAGTTACATAGGCTACACCAATACAGATTATTGAGGTGCCAGTAACTCCGCAGTTCCACACCTCACCTACAATCCTTACCATTTCCCCATTTTTTCTACCGATGTCTGCACCATCACATACTATATACAATGTTTTATGTCCTTTTTTCACAAATCTCTCCCCCATTGTTTTACTACTCTCGTTTATATCTACACTGCCATGTAATGTATTTCTAATGATTTCCTCGGTTTGTTTCAATAATTCTTCTTCGTCCATTAGAACTAAAGTTTTTATAGTGGTCACAGTCAGAAATGCAGGGTATCTACCAGTTATCTCATATGTTATACTGCTACATCTATCTAGTCCAAAAAATTGTATGCTGCTGCTACGTAACGCTAGATTTTCATGCCATCCATTGGTCAGCACATCATCTGGTACATATGCACTTTTTAAGCCGGTACAGCCTGATAAAATAAGTAGTGTTATTATACCTACAGATATTATGAATAATCTAATGTGTGTCTGATTTTGTTTTTTCTTAACCCGTTCTTTTCTTATCACCCTACTATACACACCTTAGTTTCTCTGCAATTTCATCCTGTTAATCTTCCAATATAGTTTAAAAGGTTTTGGGGGTAAAAAGTTTATTTTGAGCTTTTGAGGTAATCAATTTTATTGGATTTTTCAGGTAGTTACATAGATGTTTGTTTGATTAGATGCTTTTTTGGAGGAGTAACACTATGGAATCTTTTTTGGATGTCAGACCAATAATGTCCCTACCTTTTTCCTTCTATTTTTTTATATTTCCGCTTCTTTTTTGAGTAGTTTTGCCTTGTCAGTTTTTTCCCATGTGAAATCCGGGTCTTCTCTGCCGAAATGTCCATATGCTGCAGTTTTTTTGTATATAGGTCTTCTCAGGTCGAGTGTTTCAATTATTTCACCGGGTTTAAGAGGAAAAAATTTTCTTATCAGATCCTCTATTTTATCTATTGTAATTTTGTTGGTTCCAAAGCAGTCTATATTAATTGATACTGGTTCTGCGATTCCAATGGCATATGCAAGTTGGATTTCACATTTGTCTGCTATTCCTGATGCTACAATGTTT
>Ga0164318_10006421_pt1 | contig 11375 bp, 5 predicted proteins | sample GuaBasSedimGuay9_FD_113734 | JGI IMG/M metagenome (GOLD analysis project Ga0164318, IMG submission 113734) | Subseafloor sediment microbial communities from Guaymas Basin, Gulf of California, Mexico - Guay9, Core 4571-4, 0-3 cm | ecosystem: Environmental > Aquatic > Marine > Hydrothermal vents >... | reverse complement strand
AATTGGCCCGGCTGATGGCTCTCGCCCCCGCCAAGTTTTGAAACAGTCTGGGGGACAGTCCCCCGAAATCGACCCCTGAAAACCCGCTTAAACAAAGAGCTTTCGGACACAATTTTTAATTTTAACGGATTTTCTTATAAAATATAAAATTTATAAAATTCAAAATTAACCAAAATCATTCCATTTTTGAAAATTCGCCAGAAAACCCTTTATTTATGCGGGCTCTCAGCCCCCTCTTCGAGGGGACTGTCCCCTAGTTTAAGTAAAGTTTTGGACATTTAAACATTGGGATTTGATTAGTCATTAGTCATTGGTCATTAGTCATTTTGTCTTTGGTTTTGACATTTGACATTTGAGATTTGAGATATTTATTCATTAGTCATTAGAAATTGGTCATTTTCACTTTCAGGGGATTGTCCTCCGGGCTTTTTCAAAACTTGGCGGGGGCGAGAGCCATCAGCCGGGCCAATTGTCCCCTCTTCCTCTAAAAGGTCAAGAAGGCGGGCTGCTCGGGCATATCCAATACGCAATCTCCTTTGAAGAAGGGTGGCCGAAGCCCTGTTTGCCCTTATAACCTCCTCTCTGGCTTGAGGTAACAGTTCATCTTCTTCTAAATCGCCGGTTGTCTCGCCTGCTTGTTTTAGTTCTTCCTCCACATCTATATATTCTCCCCCTTCCTGCGCTTCACTTAAAAACTTTACTACTCTCTTTATTTCCACATCTGAAATATAGGGGCTTTGCAAGCGTTTGGGCCGAGAAATTTTAGGGCTAATATAGAGCATATCTCCCCGACCAACCAACTTCTCTGCTCCGGAAAAATCCAAAATTGTCCTGGAGTCAGCTGTTGATGCTACTGAAAAGGCAATGCGGCTTGTTATATTTGCCTTAATCAAACCAGTAATAACATCAACCGAGGGCCGCTGGGTAGCCAAAATTATATGAATGCCTGTGGCTCGAGCCATTTGGGTTAACCTAATAATACTACTTTCTACTTCATGGGGAGAAGCAATCATTAAGTCTGCCAATTCATCAATAATAGTAACAATATAGGGAAGGCGTTCTACATTTTCCTGGCTATTATAATCATCTATATTTCTCTTTTTTGCTTCTTCCATTATTTCAAAACGCCTGTCCATTTCTCTAATAAGCCACTTAAGGGCATTTATAGTTTTTTGAACATTGGTCAAAGTAGGGGTTAGAAGATGGGGAAGGTTTTTATACAAAGTAAGCTCAACTCTTTTCGGGTCAATTAAAATAAAACGCAGGTCTGCTGGAGAATTTTGATAAAGAAGGGTTAAAATAATGGAATTAAGCATCACTGTTTTACCTGAACCAGTCGCTCCGGCAATTAAAAGATGAGGCATTTTTCCTAAATCGTCCAGATAAATATTGCCAGCCACATCTTTGCCTAAAGCAACAGTCAAATTAGAACGCTTTCTCTTAAACTCTTTAGAAGAAAGAATTTCTGATAAACGGACAATTGAAACAGCCTGGTTGGGCACTTCTATTCCTACTAAAGACTTTCCGGGAATTGGAGCCTCAATCCTTATGGGATGGCGCGCCAAAGACAAGGCCAAGTCATTGGAAAGGGCTGTAATTTGAGTAAGCTTTATGCCTTCAGCGGGTCGCAATGTATATTGGGTCACAGTTGGACCAATCTGGGTATCGCCCATTTCTACAGGAATCCCAAAATTCTCCAAAGTTGTATTAATAATTTCTTTAGACCGCTCTATATCGCCGGCTATAGCTTTAGATTCAGAGCTGTCCAAAAGATTTAAAGGATAACTAGAGGGCGTATGCTTCGTCTGTTTTAGAACTTCAATATCTTCGGGTTCGGACAAAGGCTTTGCGCTTGGAAGGGTTTCCTTTTTTTGCTTTCGCCACAAAGGAATGTTCACTTTAATTTTAGGCAGTTCTTTTTTTGGTTTAATGTCAGCCTTTTTTCTTGAAATCTCTACCTCTTCTTTTGCAGAAGGGAGGGGCTTACGAGTGGAAACAATAAGAATGAATCCGCCCGCTATAACTCCCAAAAAAATAACCAGACTGGCCCAAAAGCCAAAAATTTGGAAAAATGGCCAGGCAAAAACAAACCCCAAATAGCCTCCTCCCCTACTTTCCTCTAAGGCAGCAGGTTCCTCTATGAAAAAAACATGAACAGCTGCTGAAGCGCCAAGTAAAATTAAAACAAGCCCAATCCAAACTAAGCGCATCTTTTCAAATCGTTCCGATTCAAATAAAAATTTAGCTCCAGCAATTAAAATTAAAAAAAGCCCCCAAGAAAGCCATCCAAATGTTTTTTCCAGCCCTTGCGCCAAACCATTTCCTACTACTCCAGCCAATCCAAGAAGTCCCAAAAAAAGAATAATAGCTAAAACAATCAGCCCTATTCCTATCAACTTAAATTTCCAAGGAGCAATAGCTTTATCGGATTTAGTTTTAGTCGCGTTTGGGCGTTTTTTGTTTCTCTTTTTCTCTTTTGTCATACAAAAAATATAATATCAAAATATCCCCATCTTTGAAAAATTGCCCAACTTCTTAGCCTACAAACAGATATAGAAACTGGGCTTGCTTTGATGCCTAAAATTCCGCTACCCTGCTGGCCAATCTCTTTAGTTAGAGGAATTCTGGCTCCGAAGTTTTTTGGCAGAAGGAAAATTGGTGCCAGCTGGAATCAACCTGCCAATAATTACATTTTCTTTAAGACCGCGAAGCTTGTCTTCTCTCCCGTTAATAGACGCTTTAATTAAAACGCGAGATGTTTCTTGAAAAGAAGCAGCGGCTAACCAAGAATCAGTTGAAAGAGAAGCGCGAGATATACCCAAAAGAAGTTCTTTTGCTTTAGCAGGCCTTCCTTCTTTGTTAGACTTTCTCAATTCTTCGTTTACCTCTTCCAAATAGCTCCGAGGGACTATTTCTCCGGGTATTAATTCTGTGTCACCCCCATCTTCAACCAAAACCCGAGAAAACATTTGGCGAATAATTATCTCTATATGTTTATCGCTTAATGCCTGGCCATGAGAGGCGTAAACATACTGCACTTCCTTCAAAATATATTTCTGAGTAGCAACTCGTCCTTTCAAAGAATAAAGTTCAGCAAGGTTTATGCTCCCATCTGTCAATTGCTGCCCTACTTCAACCTTATCCCCATCTTTAACCCAAGGGGTATACCCGAAAATATCATATTTCTGAGTCACTTTATCTTCATAAGAAATTATAATCTTTTTATCTTTTATAGCAACTACCCCTTTATGTTTGGCTATAATCCTTTCTTTAATGCTTTTTCCTTTCTTAGCCAGAACATCACCAGGAAAAACATGGGCAGAATCTTTAACCTCTATAGTATAGCCGGCAGGAATTTCCACTTCTTCCGATTTTTTTATCCTATAATCAAGGATAAGGGTTTTTTTCTTCCCTTCTTCTTTAATACGAACCCTCCCCGGGAAATAGGCTAAAATAGCTTTTCTTTTAACAGGTCTTGCTTCAAAAAGCTCCTCTACCCTAGGAAGCCCCTGAACAATATCTTTGCCAGCTACTCCTCCAGCATGAAATGTGCGAAGAGTAAGCTGCATCCCTGGTTCGCCAATGCTTTGGGCAGCTACCACTCCAACTGGCGTGCCAAGAACAACCGGCTTAAGATTAGAAAGGTCATAGCCATAACATTTAGAGCATACTCCTCGTCGAGATTTACAGGTAAGAACAGAACGGATAAAAACTTTATCAGGATTTATTTTGGCAATCTTTAAAGAAAGCTCGCGGGTAATCCAATCTCCCTGACGGGCTATTATTTTTTTTGTCTTGGGATGGCAAAGGTCTTTAGCAAGAAACCTCCCAAAAAGACGAACAGACCAGTCAACTCCCATCTCCTCGCATTCTTCTCTTGTAATGCAAAGCCCTTCGCTATCGTGGCAATCTTCTTCAGTGACAATAACATCCTGAGCAACATCAACCATACGTCTTGTCAAATATCCGGCTGCTGGCGTGCGAAGCGCTGTATCAGAAATCCCTTTTCTTGAACCATGAGTAGAAATGAAGTATTCCAAAGTGCTAAATCCCTCTCTAAAAGAAGAAATAATAGGCAGCTCTATTAGTCGGCCTGTTGGAGAAGCGACAATACCTTTAATGCCTATCATTTGAGTTAATTGAGACCATGAACCTCTAGCCCCTGACTCAATCATAGAAAGGGCAGTATTGCCCTCTTTAAGGCTCTGACGACAAAGTGCGGCAATCTCGTCTCTTACTTCCAACCAGACATTGATAACCTGGCGATACCGTTCTTCTTCGGTTAAAAGACCTTCTTCGTAAAGACTCTCAATTTTTTGCACTTTTTCTTCTCCCTTTCTTATGAGAGCATCTTTTCCTTGGATTTTCGGCAAATCAGAAAGCCCCATAGAAAGGCCTGAACGAGTGAGGTAGAAAAGGGTTGTTTCTTTAACCTTGTCCACAACTTCACTGGTAATTTCACTGCCGTGCCTCTCAAAACAAAGACGCACAATTTCCTCCAATTTTTTTCTATCAACCACCTCTGTCAGATCATAGAGCCCCTTAGGAAGAAGGCGGGAAAATATTAAACGGCCAGGACTAGTCTCAATAATTTTATCTCCTATTTTAACCTTGATAAGGCGGCGAAGCCCAATTTTGCCAAGTTCATAAGCAAAAAGCGCTTCTTCTGGGCTCCCAAAAACTTTTAAAATATGTGTTTTTCCTTTTTCGCTTTCTAAAGTTGTCATCCAATAAGCGCCCCAAACCATATCTTTAGGAGGGGTAACAATTGCTTTGCCTGTTGCTGGTTTTAGGAGATTTTTCGTTGAAAGAAGCATATTCTCTGCTTCTTCAAGGGCATTCTTGCTAATTGGAAGATAAACAGCCATCTGGTCACCATCAAAATCAGCATTAAAAGCCGGACAAACCAATGGATGAATTTGAATCGCCTTTCCTTCAACTAATACAGGGCGAAATGCCTGAATGCTAATACGATGAAGGGTTGGAGCGCGATTTAACAAAACATAAGAATCTTTCACCACTTCTTCTAAAATAGAAAAAACTTCGTCGCTTTTTTCGTCAACCATATGATTTGCGCTGCGCACATTATGAACAATGCCCTTTTTAATCAAACGGGAAGCAATAAATGGCTTAAAGAGTTCTAAAGCCATTATTTTAGGCAAGCCGCACTGATAAAGCTTAAGATAAGGATTAACAACAATAACCGAGCGTCCTGAATAATCTACCCTTTTACCTAAAAGGTTCTGGCGAAAACGCCCTTGTTTTCCCTCTAAAATATCAGCCAGAGATTTGAGGGGTCGAAGCTGACCAGTAGAAGAAGTAACAGTTTTACCTGTTCTCATACTATTATCTATCAAGGAATCTACTGCTTCTTGAAGCATCCTTTTTTCGTTGCGAAGTATTACCTCAGGAGCGTTTAACTCCATTAAGCGTTTAAGCCGATTATTGCGGTTAATTACCCTTCTATAAAGGTCGTTCAAATCTGAAGAAGCAAAACGACCTCCGTCTAACTGAACAAGAGGTCGCAGGTCAGGAGGAATAACCGGAATATATTTTAAAACCATCCATTCTGGTTTAATTTTATTTTTTAAAAAATTGTTAGCAAGCTTTATCACCTTGGCAATCCGCTTCTGCTGGCTTTTGTTTTTTGTTTTATCTTGTTCTGCCTCCTTTTCTTTAATTAACCGCTTTAAGCTCAGATTGGAAAGAAGGTCTAAAATTGCTTCAGACCCGATTTTTGCCGTAAAAATATGCCCGTATTTCAGGGAAAGTTCTCTGTATTCCATCTCGCTAAGGAGCCGCTTTAAAACAATACCCTTTATTTCTTTTTCTCTCTCTTTGTAAGCAGCAGCCAGCTCTTGAAGGCATTTTTCCGCTTCCTGCTCTGACATCTTTTGTTTCTTTATCCCTGCTTTTTTTTCTTTAAATTCTTTCTTTAACTTCAAAAGAAGCTCTTTTTTTAAATCTTCGTTAACTTCAGTAATAATAAAATTGACAAAATAAACTACTTTCTCTAAAGATTGGATGGACAAGCCCAAAAGCAGGCCTATCCTTGAGGGAACACCGCGAAGAAACCAAATATGGGTTACAGGACTGGCTAAGGCAATATGGCCCATCCTCTCTCGACGAACAATTGACCGAGTTACTTCAACTCCACAGCGGTCGCAAACCATCCCTTTATACCGAATTTTCTTGTATTTACCGCAGGCGCACTCCCAATCTTTAACCGGGCCAAAAATCTTTTGACAAAAAAGGCCTCCCATTTCAGGCTTTTGGGAACGATAGTTTATTGTTTCAGAACGCTGAACTTCTCCATGAGACCAAGAAAGAATCTTTTCTGGAGAGGCAATCTTTAAAGAAATAGAAGAAAAATCAAATGATTTTGGTTTTCTTCGTTCCAAAGATATTGTTTTTTTAGAAGATGGAGTAGACATAAAAAGGATAAATCTTAAAGCGAAAAAGCAAATATAAGAAAAGGCTTCAAAATTTTCTTTTCCTTTTCTTTACTTATTCATTTTCACGTCCAGGCACAGACCCTTGAGCTCATTTACCAGCACATTGAAAGATTCGGGAATATTAACCTGCTCAATTGGCTCTCCCCTGATAATTGCTTCATAGGCATTCGTTCTGCCGGGAACATCATCAGATTTTATAGTAAGCATTTCCTGCAGTAAGTAAGCCGCACCATAGCCTTCAAGGGCCCAAACTTCCATTTCGCCAAATCTTTGTCCCCCAAACTGGGCTCTTCCTCCTAAAGGTTGCTGGGTAATCAAAGAATAAGGACCAATTGAACGCTGATGAATCTTATCTTCTACTAGATGATTCAATTTCATCACATACATATAACCTACAGCCACTGGCTCAGGATAGGGCTCTCCAGTTTCACCGTCATAAATCCTCATTTTACCGCTTACTGGATAGCCCGCTTTCTTTAATTCTTTTTCAATTTCTTCATCTTTTATGCCGTTAAAGACAGGAGAGGCTACTTTGTAGCCGAGTTTCTCAGCGGCTAAGCCCAATTTTGTCTCTAAAATTTGCCCTAAATTCATTCGTGAAATAACCCCTAACGGATTCAAGATAATATCTGCCACCCGACCATCCTCAAGGTAAGGCATATCTTCTTTGGGCACTATTCTTGAGATAACACCTTTATTGCCATGGCGGCCGGCTAATTTATCGCCAATCTGAATTTTTCGCATATTAGCCACCAAAACCTGAATTGACTTAATCACTCCCGGGGGCAGTTTATCTCCTTGCTTGCGAGAAAATATTTTAATGCCAATAACCCGGCCATGTTCTCCATGCTCCAAATATAGAGAAGTATCCCGTACATCTCTTGCCTTTTCTCCAAAAATAGCCTGAAGCAGCTTTTCTTCAGCTGAAAGCTCTGTTTCCCCCTTAGGAGTAATTTTTCCAACTAAAATATCACCTGACTTTACTTCTGCCCCTATGCGGATAATCCCTTCTTCATCCAGGTTAGCCAGCCTTTCCCGGCTGACATTGGGAATATCACAAGTAGTAATCTCTTCCCCGAAACGAGTATGGCGGACATCCACTGTGTACTCTTTAATATGAATTGAAGTAAGAATATCTTCCTCTACCAAACGAGAGGAAATAACAATTGCGTCCTCATAGTTAAATCCTTTCCAAGGAATAAAGACACAAAGCAAGTTTCTGCCCAAGGCAATTTCTCCCTGCTTCATAGCTGGACCATCAACCAAAAGGTCTCCTTTATTTACGGTTTTGCCAACATTTAAATCTGGAATAATGTTTTGCGAAAGACAAGTGTCATAATTTGAACGTACATATTTTTGGAGAAAATATGTTTGGCGCTTCTTTTTGGAGTCCTGTAAAGTTATGTGTTTGCTGTCCAGCTCAACTATTTTTGCTTGCCTTGGGGCCCTGATTATATATCCAGAATCTTGAGCAATATGCTCTTCAACTCCAGTACCTACCAAAGGAGGCTCAGGCAAAATCAATGGTACTGCCTGGCGCTGCATATTGGTTCCCATCAAAGCCCTTACCCCATCATCGTGCTCAATAAAAGGAATTAAGGAGGAAGCGGAACTAATTATCTGGTTATTTGCTACATCAATAAAATCAACCTCTTCTCTCCTGCAAAACCCAGGCTTTCCTTTTATTCTTGCTTCAATATAAGTATCAGCAATCTTTCCTTTGCACACTTTTGTTGAATGAGGGGCGATAGTATAATTGCTCTCTTCATAAGCATCAAGATAAACTATCTCCTGAGTTAAACGGCCATCTTTTACTTTTCTGTAAGGGGTAACAATAAACCCGTTTTCATTAATATGGGCATAAGAAGCAAGATGTCCCACCAAACCAACGTTTTGCCCCTCTGAGGTAGCAATAGGGCAAATACGGCCATAAAAACTGGGGTGGACATCTCGAACCTCAATGCCAGCCCTTTCTCTTTTTAATCCTCCCGGACCAATCACTGTTAGCCGCCTTTTATGCTCAAGTTCAGCCAAAGGATTGGTTTGTTCCATAAACTGGGAAAGTTGACCCAAAACAAAAAAGTCCCTTATAGCATTAGCCAAGGGCCGAGGATTAAGTAATTGGCTTGGCAAGACGCGTTTAGATTGGCTTACGCTCATCCTATCTAAACATAATCTTTCTACCCGAACCATACCTGTTCTAAATTTAGACAAGCATAGCTCCCCAACAACACGCAATCTACGATTTGAGAGGTGGTCAATGTCATCCGGCGGATCTTGCTCTACGTTTAAGCGAATTATCTCTCCAATAACAGCGACTAAATCTTCAGGACGAAGCAATGTGCTGGTAATTTCAGGATTTAACCCTAAACGCTGGTTAATTTTAAATCGTCCAGCGCTCCCTAAACTATAACGGCGGGGATTAAAAAACATAGATTCAATCAAAGAACGGGCATTGTCTAACAGGAGGTTCGTTAGGACGCAGACGACGATAAATTTCAATTATCCCCTCTTCTTCTGATGAAGAGGGGTCTCTTTCTAAAGTAGAATGTAAAATTTCAATTCCTTTTTCTGTTTTCAAATTTCTTAAAGCGTGTAAAATCTGCTCATTGCTTCCCAAACCAAACGCTCTAAGTAAGGCAGTGGCTACTGCTTTTCTTTGGCGGTCAACCCGAACCCAAATAACATTTTTAGGATCTGTTTCAAACTCAAGCCAAGAACCGCGGTCTGGAATAATTTTAGCCCCATACAAAGGACGGCCTTTGTAGAATTCTTGGGTAAAAAATACTCCGGCTGAGCGGAGCAATTGCTGAACAACAACCCTTTCAATGCCATTAATAATAAAAGTGCCCCTTTCTGTCATCTGGGGGATATCGCCAAAATATATTTCTTCTATCCGTCTGCGCCCATTTCTCTTGTCTAGTAATTTAACCTTAACCCTCAAGGGAGATTCATAAGTCAGGTTTTTTTGTTTAGAAGTAAATTCGTCAAATTTCGGTTCGTCAAGATGGTGTTTTAGAAAATAGAGCTCAAAATTTTTGCCAGTGTAATCGCGAATTGGAGAAAACTCGCTCAACACCTGAGCGATTCCCTTGGTTAAAAAATGCTCATATGAAACTTTTTGGATGCGGGTTAGGTCTGGAAGAGGTAAAACTTCTGGATAATCAGAAGCGCTGGGGAAATATTGGCGGGTAGTATTAGCCATAGTTTAAGTTTGGGTGCCAAATTTCGTAAGATACAAAAAATGGTAGATTAATTTTACCACATCTTTTTAGAAATGTCAAGTTCTATTTTTTTCCTTTTGTTAAGCGAAAAAACTTAGTTTTCCACAGTTTATCCACAATATGAGGATTGTTTATTTTTCTAATACAAAAACTATGTTTTACATAAAACCCTTAATTAATTCCCTGCAAACTTGTTTGTCATTCCAAGGAATTTTCTTGCCATGAGGGCCACAAATACATAGTTCTGAACCCTTGCCTGTGATAATTATCTGGCTATCTTTTCCTGCTAAACTCATTGCTTTTTTTATAGCCTCTTTGCGGTCTAAAATTTTGAAACACAGCTTTGAGGTTCCGGAAATGGCTGGAATAACACCTTTTTCAATTTCATTAATAATAGCCAAGGGGTTCTCATCGTAAGGGTCTTCGTTCGTCAAAATAATTTTCTGACAATAATTTCCGGCTATCCTTCCAAGTTCTGGCCTTTTCCACTTGTCTCTTCCTCCCCCGGCAGAACCTAAAACACATATCAATTCTCCTCCTCTTTTCTCCAGCGCTTGATAAACTTTTTCCAGCTCATGGGGAGTATGGGCATAATCAACAAACACAGAAAACGGAGAAGAAATGACTTCCTCCAATCTTCCTGGAATAAAATGAATTTTTGCCAATGCCTTCTTGAAGGCAGAAAAATCTATACCAGCTATATCAGCCAAGCAAAAACAGGCAAGAATGTTGTAAACATTAAATTCCCCTAATAATTTTGAATAGATTTGCTTGCCAAAAATTTTAAACTTTAAGTAGTCAGGACCGCAATCTATGTCGTATGCCTGAATAATTTTTACCTTTTTCAAGCGAAGCAAATCATTGCTTACTTTTATCTTCCCCAAAGTATATCCATAATACTTGTCAGCAGAAAAATTTAAAAAGTAAGACGCTTCTTTGTCATCAAGGTTGACAACAATTACTTTTGGAATTTTTTTGCCATCTATTATTTTATGACTATTCTTTGAAATCTCGGCAAAAAGTTTTCCCTTTTCCCTCTTGTAATTTTCAAAGCTTCCATGGGATTCAATGTGTTCTGGAGAAAGATTGGTAAGAAGAGCAACGTCATAGTTAATCCCTTTATGCCTTGCCTGCTCAATACCCTGGGAAGTTGTTTCAATAAAAACATAGCGCGAACCAAACCGAAGCATTTTTCTAAGCACTCTATTAAGAAAAAAACGACCCGGCATGGTCATTTTAAGGGAATTCGGGATTTCCTGCTTTCCTATTTTAAAACTAATAGTAGAAGTCCAACCAACCTTCTGGCTACAAAGTTCAAAAATTTTCCCGCTTAGATAAGTAACTGTAGATTTGCCTCCTGTTCCAGTGACACCAAAAATCACCATCTTAGAAGAAGGGTTGCCATAAACAAAAGAAGAAAGGCGGGCCAAAAAATAGTGGTAAAGGTATAAAAAAGAAGAGGGAACGATTTTTTTAATTATCCCCTTAAAAGACATAATAAAAGTAAATAGCCCCTTCTATGATAAAATCCAAAAGGCGTTTTCACACGCTTTTACTTTATAACCTTGTCAATAATACCGTAAGCGCGGGCTTGTTCTGCAGTCATATAAAAGTCCCTGTCCGTATCTTTCTCAACCTTTGCTAAAGATTGCCCTGTGTGTTTGGCTAAAATTCGATTAATTCTATCTCTTGCTTT
>Ga0164318_10006420_pt1 | contig 11376 bp, 11 predicted proteins | sample GuaBasSedimGuay9_FD_113734 | JGI IMG/M metagenome (GOLD analysis project Ga0164318, IMG submission 113734) | Subseafloor sediment microbial communities from Guaymas Basin, Gulf of California, Mexico - Guay9, Core 4571-4, 0-3 cm | ecosystem: Environmental > Aquatic > Marine > Hydrothermal vents... | reverse complement strand
GGGAACTAACAGTAGTCCTAGGAAAATATAATATAAGAGAAGAAACGTGGCAAAAACTTCAAGAAATTAGGGAAATTCTTAGGAGAGACAAAACTTTTTGGCGAACTTGAATAGCTCAGATCATTCCATGAAACTTCTAACTCAGATCTTAGCCATATAGTACTCCGAGCACGGCATTCAAAATAGCTGAAAGCAATACAGCCTGCTTCAGCAGAGGGGATTGAAATACTTAAACACTACTGCCAAAGACTAGTTGAGGCAACATCTAGATATAGAGATTTGCTCATCTCAATTATCGTATGAGATCTTGGAAATCAATTGCCTCGAACAGTCTCAGAAGTGACGCCTCCATGGAGAAGAAACTCTTTTATCCAACTACTCTCCAGTAATCTACTTTACATCACAGAGTACTTTACATCACATAATTTGTACTGAATTGCTGTTCAGTCAAAGTTTAGGGGAGCCTAGGTGTATAGAGGGATCCCACAAATACTCGATTTAGTCTCTTCTCTCGTCAACTTTTCAACTTTCCTACATAGTTAGCGAATCCTCACCCATTAAGACAAAATTAGGATCAGTAGTAGCAGTACTTCTAACATAATCCATTTCTCCTGAATTTACCCAAAAACCTTTAGGTATTTGGGCGCTTTATATCTGCTCAGCAAACCTCAACACAAGCACGAGTACATTCCCAATTATCCATTTGACATTGATGTATTTATTCGCTTCTGGAAGCCTTTCTCTCTTCGAAGATCTCCTAAGATCTCAGTGGTAATCACTCTCCTGAATGTGTTTATTGGAGTGGATTTGGGGTGTAAAGGCTCGTGCTTGGACGAACAGGTAGGCAAGGAGGTGTACTAAATTCAACGTCACTGGAACGGAATTTACTGAAAATTCAGATATTATTGAATATTCGGAAAAATTTAAATATGTAGAATATCTAGTGAGGTCGGTGATGAGAATGTGTGAGGGGAGAGGTAGTGCATGCCCATTTCCCACAGCTTGGAGTATAGAGGCTATAGTATCGTTAGATGAGCGGGGACAAATACTAATACCAAAGGAAGTAAGAGAAAAGGTTGGACTTAGGCCAGGAGACAAGTTAGCTCTGATATCTCACACCACAAAGGAGGGAGAATTGTGTTACTTCATGTTAGTACCTTCTGACAAAATAATAGAAAGTACTAGGGAATTCCTAGGACCTTTGCTCAAGGATCTAATAAAGGAATAGCTGGAGCTAAAATCTAATCTGTTGCTGTTAGAAGACAGAGAGCTTCATGAACACTCCAAAAGAAACTAAGTTGTCTGAGACACCTGCAGAACATTTGTGATCAGACATCGTCACCCTATTACAGCTTTCTCCGCCTTTATTTCTCCTTCCCTGAATCTCCTTATGCTGAATCTCTCTATTGATTCAGAAGGCTTCCCGTAGGCTATTAGCTCAGCTAACAACTGAGTGGCATATGGGGCCATCATCAGTCCGTGACCACTATACCCATTTATCTGCAAGAAATTCTCTACTTCATCCACAGGGCCCAATATGGGGTTCTTATCTGGGGTAGTGTCATACAATCCGGCCCACTGCCTCATTAGTCTTATCTCCTTCAATATGGGAATTACTCTTATAGCAGCCCTAGAAAACAGATAGAGGAATTTGTGTCCAGACTCTAAATTATAGGAGCTCTCCTCCTCTGGATCTCCTATTCCTCCTATGACTTCTCCCCTAGAGGTTTGGGTCATGTAGAGGCCATTGCTCAAGTCCACCACCATTGGCTTTATGAATAGTTTCAGGGGCTCAGTGACCATTATCTCGTGCCTATATGGCTTATTGGGAAGCTCAACTCCAGCCTTTCTTGCCAACTCCTTGGAATAGGCACCTGCAGCGTTTACTACCCACTCCTTCACTTTTATTTCTCCCTTGTCTGTGAAAACTGATTTTATTCTCCCATTTTCTATTTTAAATCCTCTTGCTTCAGTATGTAGGTAAATCTTTGCGCCCAATCTCTTAGCAGCCTTTGCATATCCCCAGACTAGGGCGAATGGAAACAAAACTCCATCCTTCGGATTATACGTAGCTCCTAGAATACCTTCTGTGTTGAGAACAGGAACTATCTCCCTAGCTTCTTCTGCATCTAGGAATCTAGTCTCGACGCCCAACTTTCTGTGAAGCCTCACGTTCTCCTTCAATAGGTTCAACTGTTCTTCATCTCTTGCTAGGAAGAGATATCCACTCTGCCTGAATAATATGTTGAATTTCAACTCTTGAGGCAATCTCTCTAGAATTTCTATGCTCTTCTTCATGAACTTCACGTTTTCTTCAGTCGTCCATTGTTGTCTGGCTCCACCTCCACACCTTCCGGAAGCGCCGCTCCCCAAGTAATTCCTCTCTAGGAGTACTATTCCCTCTACCCCCAGTTTAGCTAGATTATAAGCTAGTCCAGTCCCACTGACCCCTCCACCTATTATGAGGACGTTTGCCTCCCTTTCCAAGCTCAACCCTCCAATTTGGCGAATACACCTAGCTTAACTGGTTTAGTTGGAGGTCTAGCCTTTGGCAATCCGACCTCATTTAAGCTCTTGCCAGTTCTCTCGGCCAATATTCTAGCTAGGTGGTTCAGACAGTACTTCCCTTGACAAATTCCAGTACCAACTCCGGTAGCTCTCTTAAGACTCTCTATGTCATCGTTTCCATCTTCTATTGCTTTGAGAACGTCTTCAAGAGTGACGTCTTCACACAGACAGACGAAAATCCTATTCTTGAACCTCAAGTCTTGAACCCCCTTGCCTCCTTTAAAATATCAGGGGAAAACTCCACTTTCACTAGGGGAGTATCTCCCATTCTCACTTCTTTCACAATTCCACGCCCCACCTCTTTACCTTTTCTATCCAATACCTTAACTTCGTCCCCTTCCTTTGGGATGGGAAGAAACTCATAGGGCACTACCATGTATCCTTTCTCTCCCTCCACTCCTAAGAGGAATATAGCTAATCCAGGACAATTTTCCACACATTTAAGACATAGAACACATTTCTCTTCATTTAGGGTAGGGACATCACTTATTTTCTCCATTATTATTGCGTTAGTAGGACAAACCTCTCTGCAAACATCACAAGGGATTCTCTGGGGGCATTCTATTACAAGGATTTTCCCCTTCTTTTTTAACTTATCTAGGTCTATCTCTGGAGTGAAAAAACCAGTGCATTCCCATTCGTGCATTCAAGCACCCCACATTTTCTTCTTACCAATTACCACACGCTCTCCAAAGGGATTGTCCCTCATCTCCTCTAGGAGCATCTTTAGCTTCTCTCTCCTTTCTTCGTGCTCTTTTCTACCTTTGCCTGACTTGAGAGCCGCTGAAATCCCAGCGATTTCCCCCTCTATCATGGCAGTAGTTGCTTCCTCTATACCCGAGGAATCTCCCGCTACGAAGACCCCAGCCCTAGAGGTCTCCATGTTCTCGTCGTGCTTGGCCACGAAACCTCCTAGTTCTGGTATGTAGACGACTTCACATCCCATCTGCCTCAATATCTCTATGTTCGGGCTCATTCCAACTGCTAAGCATATTAGATCGCACTCTATGAACCTCTCTGAACCTTCTATTTCCCTTAGATTCTCGTCAACTTTAACTATCTCAGCCCCTTCCACTTCTTTCCTCCCAACAGCTCTCTTTATTGTGTGGGAAGTTAGGATCTCTACCCCCATTCTCCTTATCTTCGCGGCGTGAACGAAGTATCCGCCTATTTTAGGTAGAATCTCTATGACGGCTTTCACCTCAACTCCAGCCTGAAGAAGCTGATATGCCAAAATCAAGCCCACGTTACCTGAACCAACTATTAGAGCTTCCTCCCCAGGTTTCACACCATAAAGGTGCATTAGGGTCTGAACCCCGCCTGCACCCATTACTCCAGGCAAGTCGTTGTTCTCGAACATCAGGGTTCTCTCTGTCGCTCCAGTTGAGACCACGATGCATTTGGGTTTCACCAAGGAGAACTCCCTTTCATCTCTGCATACTCCTATTTTGCCATCTAGATACCCTATTGCGAGAGTGTTCACCATGACCTCTGCCCCACTTTTCTCTAATTCCTTAGAGAGTACATCTGCTATCCTGAAGCCTCTCATCCCACTGTAGTATCTCCTAGAACCAAAGAACTTGTGGGTCTGTTTCAGCAGCTCTCCCCCTATTCTATCTCTTTCTTCAACCAAGAGAGTTCTTGCTCCGCATTCAGCAGAAGCCTTGGCTGCGCAAATACCAGCTGGTCCACCTCCTATGACGAGAACGTCCACCTCCTTCTCTGGATAATATCCTTCAGAGAACTTCACTTTCGGAACTTCCTCTTTTACATTCCCACTTCCTAGGACGAAGTTGAACAACTTGAAGTAAAGGGGTCTTAGGAACTTAGGCCCTAGGAATTTCTCATACTGGATTCCGTGTTTTAACTCCAACGCATCCAAAAGAGAGAGGAGATCTCTCTCTGCAGAAGGAATGGAACCTTGGGATTCAACTACCATGCCTTCTTCTATGGGAGTAACACATGCCTTCTGGTTCGGAATTCCGTTTACTTTCACTAGACAGGAAGAGCACTGACCTATACCGCAGAATAGACCTCTAGGCCTGTGGTACTTGAAACTCCTCCTTATGACACGCTTTCCGGATGCATAAAGAGCTGAAGCTATAGTGTCTCCATCGTATCCAATTATTTCTTCGGAATCGAATGTAAACTTTATTTTCTTCCTTTCGGACCACTTGAAGTCCAAGATTGGGTGCTCTCTTATCCTGGGCAATTCGAGCACCACCCATTTTTAACACCATATATTAACTTGGTGGTTGCCTTGCTCCTAGGTCTGACTGGAAGGCAGTGTTCAGGGAAGAGTGAAATAGCTAAAATTTTACGAGAATTTGGATTTGATGTATTGGAAATGGGTGAAGTCCTTAAATCACAGATAGGAAAGGAAGATCCAAGCATAGAGGAAGTATCCAAATTTGCTATAGAAGTGAGAAAGAAAATGGGAAGGGGGGCAGTAGCCAAGCTTGCAATCCCGATACTAAGGAGGAAACTCTCTAGCGGAGGTAAAGTAGTTATTAGTGGGGTGAGAAGCCCAGAAGAGGTTGAGATATTCAGGAAGGAGTTCAAAGAATTTCTTCTAATAAGAGTGAAATCTGAGAAAGGAAACAGAATTGAAAGAGCACTCAAAAGGGGAAGACCAGACGACCCGTCTTCCATGGAAGAGTTCATTGAGAAGGAAAAGTTAGAAGAAGAATTGGGAATAGAAGAGACGATGGCCATGGCCGAGTTCGAAATACTAAACGAGGGTACCCTAGAGGAGCTCAGAAGAAAAACCCTAGAGCTCTTAGATAAATTGGAGGGTTTGGATGAGAATAGAAGTACTAGTTAGAAGTGTAGTTTACCCTACAGAGGATGAATCCAAGGTGATTCGAGCAATGGAGAATCTCTTTCCAATGGGGAAGTTCGAAGTGAGGAGCTCTGGGGAAGAGATGAAGGAAGTGTTCTGCAAAGGTTACACTGAGAAGTTCCTGGGGAGGCTTTATTCTCTCCTCAGAGAAGAGAGAATACTAAACACCGCTAGGAAGATAATCAAAAAGAACTACGACAGAGAAGAGGGGAAAATAAGACTATTTTTCAATAAGCAAGCTGCTTATGTCGGGAGATTGAACTTCACAGAAGGAGAGACTCCCCTAGGACCAATAGAGGTAGAAATAACGATAGAAGAGAAGGAATTTCGTGATTTCTTAGATTGGATGGCTCCGAGGGTCTGACTTGTCTTGGATAGGAATATCCTCTAAAGCTCTCAGCAGACTAGATGAAATAGAGGAAGCAATTAATTATGGATTTTCCGGATTAGAATTAATGAGTGAGGGGGATCAATCAATAGAAATTGTCTTTGATAAATTAAAGGAAATAAAGAGCTCTTTTGAGATTGAAATCACAGTACATGCACCTTACAGAGGAGTAAACCCAGCTTCACCATCCGAGCAGAAGACATGCTTGAGGACATGGAGGAAAGTCGCTGAACTCTCTTCTGAGATATCCGATTACTTGGTGCTACACCCAGGAAGAGTTGCAAATCCGAACTTCAGGGAAGATCATCTGAGAGTGAGCTTAGACACGTTTTCTTCCATAAGAGAGGAGCTAGAGGATCTAGGAATCAAAGGACTTGTTGAAAATTTGCCCAAATCCAAGAGAAACTTGGGATGGTCTCCATCGGAGATAAAAGAGTTTCTATCATTGGGTTTTGACCTAGCTCTAGACTTAGGACATGCCAATACACATAGACTGGAGGAATTTCTCTCACTTAAACCGCTAGAGATACATTTACACGATAATAATGGAAAAGAGGATGAACATCTTCCACTTGGGAAGGGAACCTTGGAATTGGGGATACTGAGGAAGTTCAAGAGGGTTCCGTGGATAATAGAGAGTAGGAATCTAAGAGAGGGAATGGAGTCCTTCGATGTACTCATCGAACTGGGTTTAATTGGTTAGTTCGGTCATTCGCTCAAAGGGCTCCAAGGAGCGAAAAACATAAAAATGCAAATTGGGTGATCTCCCATGGGGAAAGTCGTGCGAGGAAAAGACGAAGTTTCGGTCCTTCTAGTCATGCTTTTCCTAGCGTCTACAATTCCTAGTGTTCCCGGTGGAGCGCAAGTCCTATGGCCCCCCTTGACTGAAAGCAACAGTTGGATAGAAGACATACCCACGGTGTGGGACTTCCTTCCCTTCGGAGTAGTGCATCAGCTAGTTAACAACACGATCAAAACGACTCCAGATCCACAGTGGGGTCTGCAGTGCTTCATCTACGTCGGAAGGGGAGAGAGTAGGGACGGGAGAGAACTCATAATCCAAGGTATACTCCCCATCAAGGGAGCGACTTGGAACAGAATATGGTTTAATGGGAAATGGCATTACATAAGAACGGTTTCTCCAATGTACTATGACAATGGGACGCTGTTCCCGTACAATGTGACAGTTTATACCCTCGGAGAGGAGAGAGGATCAATATCTTACGACGCGAGAGGAGAGAAGAGAAGGTGGATATTCAGGCTAGTAAATGAAAGAAAGAACATCACTTTGGATGTAATTGGATATGCGAAGGGCATACCCTACTGGATGGGGAAGCCAGAAGGCCCTTATCTGATTCACGGGGCGTATTGGTCTAGGCCAGACTTCGATGTGTGGGGAGGTTTCTTCGACACAGGCGTCTTCAATGCGACACTAGTAACCAGAGACGGAACATATCACTTCAGAGGCCACTTCCTCTTCGATAGAGCATATCACAGATCGTATTACGAACCACCTCCTAGTGGAGCTCCTCTGAGCTTCACGTGTTTGTTCATATTTAACGACGAATTCCATCTCAGGATGTGTCATTCGGACAATCCCTCCCCACTGGAACCTCCAGTTAAATTTCAGCATCAGGGGAGAATAAATTTCCTCAAGACTGGTCAGTCATTTAGATTTGACGATTACGAGTTCACAGACGATGGATCAATCCAACCGAGAAGCTATCACGTAAAGGGGAAGTTTGAGGGAGGAGAGCTCGATCTCTACGGAAGAGCGTACATGTTCTGGCCACAAGTTTGGGGTAAGGGGAGAAATGTATGGTGGGATCCGAAGGGAGTGAGGACTTGGGGAAGAGCCTTCATCAGGTGGAAAGGAGAGATAAAGCTGGGGAACAGGACAATGGAAGTAGAGGCCCATGGCATAGGAGAATTCACGAGATACAAGACCACTGCCAAGTGTTGCGTTGGAATATCAGTGGATGGAAAGGGCTATGCCGTACCGGAGACTGATTGCAATCCCGGAGAAGAAGCAAATGTAGTGATCTCGCTGTTAAACTGCGACGATGCCGGGGAGTTAGTAGATCTTTACATAGATAAACCACCGAATTGGGTTTTAGAGATCGAGGCAGAGCCGAGCAGACCGAGAGTTCTACCTGATCTAAGAGTTGCTGTTCTCTACGAGAGAGTCGTTGACAGAATGCATATCCATTTGAATAGAACAGTAGACGACGTCATTCAAATACTGAAAGAGACGGACACCGACTTCATACTCAGAGGATGGTGGAGATGGAGCCCAATGCCTGAGAGGTGCGAAGATCTACCGCCTCCAGATGACCAGAGGTGTGAGATGGCTGGATATAGTTACGAACACCTCAGGGAAGCATTGTCCAAGATAAAATCTGAGATCCCAGACGTAGTCTTCTGTGGAGCAATTCCTGCCCAGAGAATAACTAGAAAGGTCGTCTGGAATCCGATTACATGGGAAGTTTACGAATATCCAGATACTTGGGAAATGGCCTTGGATCCAGGGAAGTGGGGAATCCCAATCTCGAAGGAGGAATTTCAATGTTGGTGGGCCAAGGAACAGTACTGGCTACCTGAAGACTTCGATTGCACGAATTACGATCCTCAGGAAGTTAGCGCATACTTCCCTGACATTACGAACGAAGAGTTCCAAGAGTTGCTCCTCAGTTGGGCTTACAAGCAGATAGATTGTGGAGTGGATGCCATTTGGATAGACATGTTGTTCAGACAAGCTTTGCTAATGTATCAAATGACTTGGAGCTTCGATCACATTGCAGTGAAGGAATCGTATAATGCGGCCGCGAAAATAGTTGATGAGATACACGAATATGGCTTAAACAGGGGTAAGTACGTATACGTTGGCACTTGGACGCCTTTCATCTACTACCCGTATCCTCCTCCGGACCTGGACTTCGTTACGCTCACTCCTTCTTCGAAAGAAGTGAGGGAGATGAAACTAAACGAGCATAAATGGAACACTGTGATATCTGCTGTAAGGTCTAAGCTAGGTGGAATTCCAATAATAGTCTTCATAGACTGGGCAGCTACTAAGGAAACACCCCTGGGAGTCTTCAGCCAAGAGCTCAGCAAGGAGGAGCAGAGGGAGTTTTTGGAAATACTAGATGAGTTCTGCAAGGAGAGAGGAGTTGTCTTCGCTTACCCAGTCCACGGAGGTCATATGGGTATGGATGCAGAGAAACTGTCTTATGGTCTCTTCAAAGTCTATGACTCCCTTGCTCCGGAATTCCAGACGTATGATAAGATAAAGGAACTCTCGTCCATGAGATCTGATTGGAAATGGTGGGATAAGTGGATCAAATTGGGAGATTGGAATGCTAATGGAGTTCCTGATTTCTTCCTAGGTCCAATGGACTCAAAGGAGATAAGGGTGAGAGTAAAACCTCCTAGATACACTCCTCCATCTAGGGCAATTCTCTCCATGGTGGCGAAGGCAGAGGTGACTGAGCTACCCCCAGACACAATCCTCATTGGAAATAAAACGTGTTCTGACACCACGTCCTTAGAGACGGAGGTGATGGAGACACACGGTGTGACGATATCTCTACAGAATTCCTTCTCTATTACGAAGGGATATACTCTCCCTATCCAGGTGGAAGTAATGAACTGCGGTAACGTAAGGGAAGAAGTGGAAGTTGGATTCGAAAAACCAGAATTCAATGGGAGCTACCTCCATTGCTCAATTTCATCCGGGACTGGAGTCTTGTTATCTGACGAGAGAGGACCAATAAGGACAATTTCTCTCCTCCCGATGGAGAGCTCCAGGATGATAATGAACGTTTTCGCCCCCAGTGATATCCCATCTGGGATCTATACCGGCTCTGTTTATGCGTATTACTCTGGAGGAAGAGTAGAATCAGAAATAACAGTTCTAGTACTTGAGAATTCAATAGACAACCAACCTCCTCCAGGATTCACACATGGAGGAGAAGGTAAGCAAATAGGTAAGAAGAGAAGACAGAGAACTCTAAAATTCGATTGAGCCAGCGAAAATGTTATAGCTAGTTGCGGGAAGCACCAATAGGGATGAGGTTGCCAATAGTGGAGATAAAGATGTGGGCAGGGAGGACTGAGGAGCAAAAAGAGAGGTTAGTCAAGGAAATAACCGAGGCCGTGACTAGGGCATTGGGGGTGGAACCGGAGGAGACCCAAGTCATAATAATAGAGATACCGAAGAGTAACTGGGGCGTCTCCGGTAGATTAGCCTCCAAGACGTGACTAATGACAAGACGAACACTAGGGTTAACGTAATCAGAAACAGATCTGCAACCTCGCTTTTTTCTTCTTTGCATTGCTTTTTCCTGCCAAATTGTGTGATATTCAACTCAATCCTATTCCTTTCCTCTCTGGTTGTGGCATTTCTCTTCTCCTCTGGTATCACGAACGTCTTACTGAATTTCAACCCATCTACGTCCTTGGAATTAGTACTGTCCAGTGACAAATGTACGGAGAACTCATTAGATAATGGACGAAGAATAATCTCGTACTCGATCCTCTCTCTGGGGTAAAGGTAATACTGCTCACTCATGGAGTAAATCACGAATTCCGTATCTGAAGATGTCTTCCCTCTGTTCACACTTAGTACCTCAGCTCCGTCAACTTTTCCAACTATTTTATCAAAACTCAGTAGCGTATTCCCTGTATTCTCTAGTCTAACTACTCCTCTAATCGAGTCTTCACTTTTTTCCAAGAGAGAGAAGGATAACGAAGCCTCTACCCTTGGTCTCTCTCCGAAAACTCCAGCTAAACACTTCACTTCTCCCCTCTCCATCAAAGACTTCATGAAGAAGACCTCGTATTCTACGAGACACTCGTCCTTTGGTATGGTCTCATATCCAGCTGCGATTTTCACTTTGAAGAAAGACGGTCTCCTACTGAATTTCGCTCTGACCTCAGTGCTCCATCTCTCTGGGACCATTTCCAACTCCATGGGAACGTCTGATTCAGGGGAAAAGAATGCGAATTTACTAGTTAATTCCGGAAATTTGAGTACCACTAGGTATTCTCCAGTACTAGGGAGTTCCTCTGGGAATTCCATCCTTATTTCACCTGCCCCCTCCCCTCTTTGGAGCCTCGGATCTGGTATAGGGCACTCTATCTCAACGGAAAGGAAGCTAGGGGAGGAAAGCAAAATTATTAAAGGAATTAGGGTCTTCAAGAGCAGAACCTCCTGTCCATTTCGTTGTGCACCATAACTATGCAGTGACTCGAGAAGTATTTCAGAGGGCCCACTGAGATTTCCCCGAATTCGTTAGTTTTTAGGTACTTAAGTATCTCCTCCGGAATTCCCAGATGGTCTCCCAAGACGAATAAATAATCTCTATCCGGGAGGAACTCAATTTCTCTCAAGTCTTTCCCACTCATTTCCAGCAAGAATCCCTCATCGTATTCTATTGCTTCTATTGTCTCCAAAACACCTTCATCTCTGAGCTCTACTCCCGGGAATTTCTTTCCACTCAGAGTTTTAGATATAAAAGAAGCTATGTTCCTCTCGTCTGGCCCCATCCTTCTCACACTACTTCCGTAGAAGGATATG
>Ga0164318_10006419_pt1 | contig 11378 bp, 17 predicted proteins | sample GuaBasSedimGuay9_FD_113734 | JGI IMG/M metagenome (GOLD analysis project Ga0164318, IMG submission 113734) | Subseafloor sediment microbial communities from Guaymas Basin, Gulf of California, Mexico - Guay9, Core 4571-4, 0-3 cm | ecosystem: Environmental > Aquatic > Marine > Hydrothermal vents... | reverse complement strand
ATACCTATGGAACAAGCTAGAAACATCATGCCGATGGGTACATGCACTAAGATAAGCATAACCATGCGATTACGAGATATGATAGCTTATGTTAAAGACAGGACTTCTGATATAGCCCAAGACGAACATACTTATATAGTAGTGTTAATGTTAAAGGAGCTACAAAAAAAGCAACCTAAATTCTATAAAATAGTTAAACTACTTGCTCCGGGATGCGAAAAGACCATGCTAGAATACACTAAAAGATATGCTGATAACCATGACAAAAAATAAATCTCTATTAAGGGAATATTGGTGGCTAATAGCAGGATTTGGACTGATTGGACTGATATTATATACAACATTTGTAATATTTTAAAAGGAGATGCAAATGGGATTATTGGAAGAGGAGCGAGCTGAGGTTGTTGATAAATTCATTACGAACGGACTATCGTTTATTATAATAGTCTGTATCTTTTCGTTAGGATTTATGGCTTGTGTGATATACAATGAAGATATATGCAAGTCCAAACCCATCACATCCAAACTTAAAATCATTCAAAGTGCACACATATCCAATCTTATGGACAGTATTAGAATCGATTTTGATAATAATACGATGTTGCTAAAAAACGTAACTTGTGTTAGTAGTACTGGTATGTCGATGCAGCCGACCTTATTTACCGGTAATATGCTTATTATCCAAACTTATGACTATAGAAAAGATAACTTAAAAGAAGGTTGGTTGGTAAGATTCTATAATAAACGAAACACTACTACTGTGCATCGAATCAGAGGTATCTATAAAAACTATATAGTTACACAAGGTGATTCTAACGGTGGCTGGGAACGGGTCAACAAGACCGATATTACCCATATAGTAATAGGACTCTTATATATGTGATGCATCATGTACTCTAAATTCCCACGTGAAATTGGTATTCCACATCGTATATCGACAGATTCCAACAAACAATTTGTCGAGAACATGGCACAGTTCAAGGCAGTTATAAATGCATATTGGCGTACTAATAATTTATATACATCTATATATAGCTTCAAGAGTTTTCACGAAGTACTAGAAAACAATAACCAATTTAACAGGCAATTTACAAAAAGCAAAGTCAGATTCAAAATCAACTACGAATCCGCTATAATTGATAAGATATTCTTCGATTTTGATGCTAATAACGAAAAGGACATATCCTTAGAGGATTCATTCAACCAAACTTTAAAACTACATAGTTATCTTTTGCAAAAGAATTTAATGCACTGTGTGAACTTTTCAGGTGATGGCTTTCATATATTCATATTTACAAAAAACGGTGAACAGTTAGTCTTAAAACGAGATGCTCTTACCAATGCGCAAAATTATTTTGTTTCTAAACTTAATTTAACCTCGTTTGATACACAAATCCAAGATAATGTAAGTAGATTATGTCGGATAGTCAATACCCATAACTTCAGAGTCGGTCGATGGTGTGTGCCTCTAACAAGGAAATATTTACATCATGGTATGTTGGACGAGATAATCAGACTAGCTCAGCACCAGTTTTACGAATTTGAGTTTTTCGGTCACAACCTATACGATATTCTTATCTGGGACGCGAAAACATCAGTAAAACAAGAATCTAAATCTTTTGTAAATGTAGGTAGAAGTTATACTGAACATCTAATCAGCATCGAAGTACCACAATGTGTACAGAAATTAGTTAATAAAGGCAAGAGAGGAGAGCATCTAAACTGGAATGAACGATATATTATTATTTTATGGTTCAAAGAAAACAATTGCATATACGAAGAATTAATATCATTTATAGAAAACAATTTCAAAGGCAGAAACAATCATGATGTAACTGATAGCTTCCATTGCATAAACGAGGAAAAACAACCATATTACATATATAGAAACGACGAATATACATTTCCGTCTTGTGATAGATTACGTCGTTTAGACTTATGTCGGAATGTATGTACCATGCGTGAAAGACTATATTATAATCCTAATGTTTAGGATATATATAATGGAACATATAAATGTTTATATATGAGTAAAAACAATATTATAATCGTTAAATGATGATGGACATTAATCCAGTAATCCTACAACTTTGATAGAGAAGCACTCACACAAGAACTTGCGATGAACTATCGAGATTAAGGTGAGAATAAGGGATTGTTACTTATCCCATGCAGATTCCAATTCTGCCGCTTAACATTATAGTCGTGTATCGTGTGCTGTGTACAGGATGTACCAAAGCAAGATGTAGATATGCAAATTAGGATAGTGCATATTGGAATCTTGCAATATCTTGTAGGATGTGTGAGTGGGTTATATGGATTCCTAATAGTTTTATATGACTTGCATTAGTATTAACATGAAATTGTAAAAATGATACTAAAAAATATACCATATACAATTTACGATAATGAAAAATTTGTTGATTTAGATGATGTTATAGAAGCAGAAAAAAAGATAAAATTAAGGAAAAGGTAATAAAAAATGACAGAAAACATACTAAGTATCGATCCATCAGTATCAGCTCTTGGATGGTCGTATTCAAGAAACGATACGCATCTTTTAAGTGGTGTTATCAAGACCAATTCTAAAGATAGTAAAGAAAAAAGAATTGAAGTCATAAGGTCGTTCATAAGTGATTTTATTAGTGAAAATCTAATCAATCAAATAGTAATTGAAGATTATGGTTATGGATGCAAAGGTCGAGGTGTATATACTTTAGGTGAACTTGGAGGTGTATTAAGAAATCTATTTTATCGAAATAATATACCAGTTGAAGTAATTAATATAACAACAATAAAAAAGTTTATAACAGGAAAAGGTATATGCCAGAAATCACTCATGTTATTACACACCTATAAGAAATTTGGTATAGAATTTGAAGACGATAACGAATGTGATGCATTTTGCATAGAAAAGTGTTATTGGAACTCGAAGAAAAAAGAAGGTGATAAAATATAAAATTAGATGGAGAAAAATTAGCATTTTCAGGTTTGGTTATATGCTTGTTAGCACTTGTTTATTTGATATATAACATGCACACAGAAGAGCAACAACAGATCCAACAAGACCAAAAAAATAAAGTTATGAGCGAACTATGCAAGCATTATTTCACACACTTAAACGATACTGAATATATAATTCTATCAGAGCCGGAATTTGTTGTTAGAGATAGTGGTGAATATATCTGTAAGATTAAGATAGGTAAAAACTGTACTGGCTATATTAGGAAATCGCAAGATAAGACATTTGCAATTAATGTATGTGAACAAGTAGCATATGCAGGTCTTAATACTGGTATTTACAAAGAGGTAGATTAATATTAGTTCAAAATTGCATGAATGGATTTGTAAATGTAAAGACTATCCTAAGGATATGGTTATATCTATTGGTTAAACATATATATTGTAACATATAAATGTTTATATATCATAAAAGTTAATTGATTAATGTGATAAATAATGGACGAAGATTACAAACCACTAAAGAAACTATTCCAGTTAAGAAAATGGGATTGGGATACTGAAAATGAAGCTGATATAATCAAATCGATTAAAGTCAGGAATAAAGACGACATGTATCTCTATAACTATGCTGATGCTTGTTATGTCGATAGAAATCATCCAGTAATCATGCGCTGTAGGGGGATTGTTGTTAGAGAAGATGGACAATTATTAAACTATCCATTTGACAGATTCTTTAATGATTTTGAAAAAGAACAGAGTATCATAGATTGGAACAGTGCACAGATCCAAGAAAAACTAGATGGTAGTTTAGTATGTGTATTTTGGAGTAAAGATAAATGGATAGTTAGTACTCGAGGAACTTTCTATCCGCAAAATAATCCTAATCTAAAGCACATGGATAACACAATCGATTTCGAACAACTATTCCGTAAATATTTTACTGATGACCAGTTTAAAAAATTAAAAAAAGAATATTGCTATACTTTCGAGCTAATAACACCTAGCAATCCGATTATAACTAAGTATCCAAAATCGAGAATGGGTATTTATTTGATAGGTGCAAGAGAACTATCATTAGCAAAAGAAGTGTCGCAACTAACTTTGGATCACATATCTGAACTGGTAGATGTAGGTAGACCTCAGATTTACGAAGCATCTAATATCAATATGTGTCGAGAGCTATTTACCAAACTTAAATTCAGAGATGACGAAGAAGGATTAGTTGTTGTTGACAGTAAATCCAATCGTATTAAAATCAAGCAAAAATCATATTTCAAACTATCAAAGATAATTGCGCTTAAAGAACAGGACATATTCGAATATGTATTGGGTAAAATTGAACTAGATGGTGAATATCTACAAAAATGTGATGAAGTAACTGAAAAAGTAAATGAAATTAAAGAGCATTGGAATAAGATAATTGCAATTGCAAAAGCTAAACATATTAAAATAATAAATTTCAGTTCTGATAATCGCAAAGAATATGCCCAACAAGCATGTAAATATCCCTATAAATCATTATTATTTGCTATGATGGACAGAAAAGACTATACTAAATTTCATTTAAAATGGAACGATGTAAAAAATTGGATTGGTGATGATGATGGTAAATTACGACATCACAACACAAGGTGGTTGTACAGTCGAAGAAGAAGATGGTACTGAATATCTTGATATCATGAAAGTATTGAAAGAATATGATAAGGAGAGGTGACTAAAAATGCTATTCTATCCTACTGATTCGAAACGAATGCAGGAACATAAAATATTGAAGATAGTGCATTACCGTTCTATTGCTGAACTTGAAGAATTACGTTACGAAACACCAATAAAAAAGATGATATGAAATGAACGAAAGAGAAGCGGACTTGGAATACTGTCCAAGAGATTACAAGCATTATCATTGTTGGGAACGAATTGGTACTGATGGTAACTGGATTTACTACTGGTGCATGCAGTGTAAGTTATGTAGAAGAGAGAAGATAGAGTTTGTTAAAGGTGGTATGTAATGATAAGAAAGAGAAAGATAGAAGACGAAGTTATAGTTTGTGATGATTGTAAAGACCCTAAACCAGAATATAGAGTTGGCAGCTTATTCAATTGCTATATATGCAACAAGGATTTATGTGTAACCCACATCAAGCAAATAGGTGACTTTTACTTTTGCAAGAGTTGCCATAAATCGGTCATAAAGTATGTTAACAAACTACGTGATGAAAGTAAAAAACTAGCAGAAATATACGAAAAGGAAATATATGAAAATGAACAAAAGTAAAGATGATGCAATAATACAAACATTAGCTATCCACAGACGAACAAACAAAAAGAATTTCATGATGTCAACTTATGAACTATGGAAAGCGATTGGTGGGTCTTGGTCTACAATTAAGATTCACTGTTATGAACTATTAGCAGATAAAAAAATCAAACACAAGATAGTTAAGCAAGAAATTGGTGAAGGCAAGACTGAGTTCTGGTGGATTACATTAGAAAATACAGATAAGGAGATGGGAAAATGAAAATAGAAACTAAAATCAAAGAAGTAAAAAGAATTTCAGAACTAAACTTACAAGAAGAGGAATTCTTCAAGAAACAATACGGACAGATTATGTACGATAACCATATCAAACACGATAATTTGGTCGAAATACAAGTTACAAAAATAGAAAACATAGTTCCGTTCTTGGAAACATCTTCTGATAGGATGAAAGAAGCACAAACAAGAAACAAGAATCATTTTTTCCATTATATATAAAAATTTTGTTTTATGTTAATCACCTTCAATCAACTTTTGATTTATTATCAATATTTTTTTAAATCTATCAGCCCTTTTTGTTTCTGTTTCTTGTAAATATGTAGCTGTTATTTCCGGAGAACCATGTCCCAGCTCTGCTTGTATTTCGGTAAGTGTATATCCCATTTTTTTAAGATATAATGCATAACAATGTCTCAATTTATGACATGATAATACTGTATATAACTTAACAGTTTTATTCTTTTTAACACGTAATTTCCTACCCATGTTAGCATTCTTGCCACATTCTTTCATCCAGCAATCAATACGATTAAACTCAGAAATTATATATTTTATTGTTTTAGTTTTTTCACATGTTGTCAAGAATACAAACATATAATCATATTCCTTAGAGCCATTTTCAATGCTTAATTTTATGTAGGTTTTTACTTCCGATGCTGTCCAAGATGGAATATATACAAATCTTGCTTCTGTTTTTGCTGTTTCTTTTGAAATGTATATAGATATAGGATTTACACCAAAGTCTATATCACCTTTCATTCTAAGAAGTAACAATTCACTTGCACGACATCCAGTATAGTATAATAACTTAAAAAATATCTCAAGCCTCATAGCATCAAGTCCTTCAAATAGGATTTTTTTTCTAGAATATTTTGTAACTTTAACAGCATCAACTAATCGTGTTAATTCTTCCTCGCTCATATCAAATTTAATTATACTGTGTTTTGCATATCTTTCCTTCTTTGCAATCTTCTTAAATTCGACCTCTATGTGTTTAAAATCCTTATTTGTTGCTCTGTAATATTGTTTTAAAACCATATATATTATAGCTTTCTTGCGTTTAATGCGTTCTGTCATAATGTCTTTACTATCACATACAGTATGTGTAATTTTTGAAAAACTTATGATAGAATCCATAGAAACTGGTAACTTTTTATCGGTAATGTATTCATCATACTTTACAAGGTAATAATAATATCTTGATATCGTTCTACCTTTCAATGCATAATCAAACATCTTTTTGATAAACAAATCAGAATCAAAATTATTTAATTGTTGGGTCTTAATCGATACGTCCAATCTGTCTTTTTCTACATTCATATATATCACCTTTTTGGATACCCCCTAATATTTAATAATTTAAATATTAATTTAAATTATATTTTTTATTGCTTCTTAAAAAACCAACCAAAAAATCCCATATAAAAAAGATATAAAATATTTGCTTAATTCCTAATCATATACTTATGAGCAAACCTTTAAATACTTATGGGTCACTTTTATCCACAGAATAATACATCTTTCCATTATTTTCCATTACTGTCATCTTCATAATCATCCCAGTCATCACATATATTTTTCTCTTCATCCCTCTTCACAAACACCACATTACCATTATCCACAAAGTAGCAATCATACCCCACGCTTTCTATGTGGTCACATATCCTTTTCAGTTCTCTATACACTAAACAAGTACACACAGACAGCTTTATATTACCTTTCTTCGTCAAATCCATTTCTTTTAGCACATCTATAACTTTTGCACTTGTTATTCCATCTTCAAACCCATTCTTCTTTAATCTTATTAAGATCTTTCAATCTTTCTTCAGTATCTATTATCAGACATTTTTTTTGGCCAGTCATGAATTCAGCATCATCTACCACTTCACCTTCATCATCAAATGCAATGAAACTCGCATTTATCATGACTTGCCCTTGATGTTTATCTATAAATGTATTAATTGCACTTTCTATTTCCTTTAGCTCTTTTGATAATTCTTCATTTTCATTTTCTTTTTTTTCTTCATTCTGTTCCATTGTATCAATCTCATTATTTACTTCATTATCACTACCGCTTTCTTCCGATTCTTCTGTTATATCTATCGGATTGAACAGCATACCATCATTTTTAGTAGTTAACACACCATTATAAGTGCTTTCAATAGTAGCTTCACCCATATATCCTATTTCGTCTATCATTTCATTTACCTTTTGCAAAAGTAACTTCACGTTATTTTTTTTTTCCATTTTATATTTATCATCAATTTTTCAACTATGATTTTTTTTCATTATTATACACCCAACAGACAATACTAATCTCCGAATCATGAGTCTGGTGCACTACCGCTATGCCATCGTGCTTTATTTTTTGAACATGCATTCACCATCAACCAAATACTTATATGGTATTGGTATGATATCAAATCCAAGCTCCAAGCTCATCTGCCGTAGTATCATATTGCCAATTATATATAATCCCAGCTTTGACTCTTGGTTCTATCATAGTTATTTCACATCCAGATAGTATATCCTTTGTATTTCTGTAGTTTCTTTAGGATTTCTGATAGTTCTTCATCTTCGTCTTCTCCTTCATCTTTCATATCTTCAATCTTTCCTTCTATCGCTTCTATAAAGTTATCTACTTCAATATAGATTAACTCTTCGTCGTTATCATAAACGATGCCATATTCATATGCATTTTGGGCATCATCTTCCCAATATTCACATACCCTTGCAACCAGTTCTTCGCTTATGTCGACGTCCATAACATGTGTTTTCTGGATTTCATTTTTACCTTCCTTACCTTCTTCTACTTCTTCTGTTACTGTCTCTATTATTTTTTTTGCTTTCATTCTGCAACACCTTTTTCTTTTATTATTTATTGATGCAAGACACAATAAATTCTATTGACTCTTGCATCTTATTGATTTTCTCTAATTCTTTTGGATATGAAACTGTAGTTAGAATATTTTGCAACATTTCTTTCATATCATTAACTTCATGTTCTACATCATCCATTTTATCTTCTAGTCGTTCAATATCAACACATCTAACAGATTCAATAACCTTTTGCACTTGCTTGACTGGCTCTTTTTCTTCTTGCTTTTTCTGTATTTCTTTAATTCTATTGGTTTCTGCTTCTGTAGCGTCTTTTTTAGCTTTCATACCTATTCTAATAAATTCACGTACAAGTTCAGCCATAGTAACTTGTTTACCAGTTTCTTTTTCTTGTTTTTCTTTTATTACAACAAGTTCAATAGCTTCCTTTTCTTTTATTCTTATTGAAATCCTTCTAAACGCTTCCATAATTACATCACACATCCTTTTTTTCTTTTAATCATAAAAGGGGTCATATCAGACTCTCCCCATCCAATATAACCCCCACCATCTCCTATATTTTTTTACTGGTTTATACTTTATATCTAACGAGCACTCAATTCCTGCTTAAGACAGAAACTATGAAAAGGTAAGTTAACTACCAGAATTTTATTAAAATCCTGACTCACTTTTTTATTCTATTTCCTTCTGACAGACTATTTTCTTAATCCAAAACTATGATAATTATAATTATGGTGTTGGAGCTTACTTGGAGGTACCTTTAAGGATGCTCCAACACCAAGGGGTTGTAAATTACTTGAGAAGCAATTCAACTATGACATGGGAATCAAACACAACACAAGCATCACAGTCTTCCCATGATTCAATGATTATGATGCTACTTCGTGCTGTGTCTTTTATTTTTTAATTCACTTTCCGGATTTATTTCTTAATACATTTTCAATAGGCTGTACACACCTATTGGTTGGCTCTTAATGTTCCAAATCACTTTTCAATATTAATATATTACACACTTATCTTTATAAACATTTATATGATTCATCATATACATTTATTTTATTCTTCTTTTTCTGTTTTCACTATTTTATCTGTCATTTTCACATCACCATATATTTATAGATAAGTCTAAATAGTATTTATATGCCTTGATATATAAACATTTATACGATTCATTATATATGTTATAGAAATAGAATAGTCCTGCACAGATTTGCACTGTGACTGTCGGTTTCAAGGACCGATATCCTTACTATTAGACAACAGGACTAAATACATAGAGTGTGATTTGAACACACGTACCACTAAATGGAAATGGTAGGACTCGAACCTACGCCACGTGCGATCTTGAAATTTATACTAAATTCATCCAAGGCACGGATAATACCAAGCTATACCACATCTCCAACTTAATTTTTAAGGATGGGAATGGAGACTCGAACTCCAATCGCAAGAATCACAGTCTTACATGTTAATTCCAATTTGCACTATTCCCATCATACTATTTTAACACAGTCTTTGCACTTCACTTTCAAAATATTGTTGGGTGTCTATGTTCATTATTGATAACCTTCCATTCCATCCTGCACCACAATCCATCATTATAAGATTATTGAACTGGATGGGTCTCAAGCAGTCTTTTATTTCTGGTAGATTACCGTATATTTGTGTTGTTGTATGGCCAACAAACACTTTATCGTAAGGTTGGATTATATTATCTTTTGCAAAAGCTATTAGTGACCTATCCCACAGCAAGTCATATTCTTTTGTCTTTTCCACACCTATTCTATGGTCAAATCCCCCATGCACAAACAGCATATTATCCATGATATGGTATAGTTTATAGTTATCAAAAAACTTAATATGTTCTGAGGGTATGGTAATTTTGCCATTAGCCCTATACGAATTTAATGTATTTTTTCCTCCTTGCACATACCAAATCTGTTCTCGTTTCCTTGTCTTTATAAAGTTCATCCACCATAAATCATGGTTACCGAGTACGAAAACAATGTTATTAGGATTAATTTTCAATAGCTCGTTTACTACTTGTTTTGTATCTCTTCCACCATCAACCACATCACTCAACACTATCAACATATCTTTATTATAATTGAACTTGCTCTGTTTGAAACTGACAGTAATGCATTTAATCTTCCATGTATATCACCGATTACAAATCTTTTCATATTTATCACTAAGTGTAATTAAATACTATTTCCTTATTAACTAAAAAAATTAAACAAACACAAAGAAAATAGTAGTGTATCTACTGATGTAACAGCTGTTGCTGTAACGTGTTATGTGTTATTCTCATCAATAGTTTTTCTGTATTCATTTTAATCACCTTATAAATATAAATATAATGGCATATTCATCTTATAATACACCATTATATTTTGATAGAGCACGCACCAATCAATTTTTATCAGAGATATCATTTATTTTATTCTTCCACTATAAACATTAAGATGATAACAGTGTTATATGCTCCACTGCTACCATCCGTTAGATCACTTATGATAGCACATTCCCAAGACCAACAATGCGACATATAGTCTTCCTGTACTATCCTATTTTTTATTTAATTTAGATAGACATACATCCATATACATCCATCTGTTTTCCCCAAGGCACAAAACAAGGTGATTGTTTTCTTAGTAGACTTAATTTATAACTATATAATGAACTTTGTTCTTTATATGTATTTATATGATTGACTATATATGTTAAAATTACAAAGTTCTATATTTCCTTCTTTTTGTAATTTTTTTAACTCTATCTACTGCAACATCAAATTCTTTTTTAGTTAATATTGCTTCTGGAGCACAATTATTTTCATCTAAAAACCCTATCCATGCACCTTCTGCACTATCAGCTATTTCAAATCTTCCTCTAGTTTTTAGTTTAAAACTTATTGCTATATATTTCACCATTCCAACCACCTTTCTAATTTATTTCTTAAAATTATCAATCCACAACTTCAGATTCTTCATCTTGGCTCTGCTATACGATTTCGTTCCTGTTACAACTGCTAATAATGCTT
>Ga0164318_10006418_pt1 | contig 11380 bp, 5 predicted proteins | sample GuaBasSedimGuay9_FD_113734 | JGI IMG/M metagenome (GOLD analysis project Ga0164318, IMG submission 113734) | Subseafloor sediment microbial communities from Guaymas Basin, Gulf of California, Mexico - Guay9, Core 4571-4, 0-3 cm | ecosystem: Environmental > Aquatic > Marine > Hydrothermal vents >... | reverse complement strand
TCTCCCTTTGGTCGAAATGACATGGCAGCGCGAATCATGACACATTAGCGTGAACGGTTACGATTCGATAATACACACTTTTTTAAAAAAGTGTAAACTGGTGAATGAAGGATGCCTTAAATTTGCTTGAATTATCTATAGAAATCATAATTAGTTCAGTTTATCCAAAGTCTGTCCGATAATATAATAAAACTCCGTAGCGAAAAATTACCGAGTATCCAAATCTCAGTGACTCAGAGATCAGAGATCGCGAATTGGAGTCCACGAACTACGAAAAACGAATGAGCTTATGGCTATAATTGTATTGTTAATTGTCTATGACCTAAATTGAGAAAACAAAATTTGGGGTTTCCGTTCAGGCACTATTAAAGACATCCAAGAGAAAAAAGAATGAATAAGCAATCCAAAATGATAAAGGTTTTGCTAATAGGTGACAACCCGGGGGATGCCCGGCTGATTCAGAAAATGATTTCTGAGATAGACGGCGCTACGTTCGATCTGGAGCGTGTCGACCGGCTATCAGACGGGCTGAAGCATCTCTCCGGGAAGGATGTCCATGTAGTCCTGCTCGATCTCAACCTGCCGGACAGCAAAGGGTTTGATACATTTAAAAAGGTGTATGCCAAAGTACCTGAAGTACCGATTGTGATATTTACCGGTCTTAAGGATAACAAAATTGCCATTGAATGCGTACGCAGAGGTGCGCAGGACTATCTAGTCAAGGGCAAAGTGGATGGTGATCTGGCGTCACGCAAACTACTTTATTCAATCGAGCGAAAGAAAGCACGGAAAGCGCTGCAGGAGAGCGAAGGAAGATATCGTTCATTGATAAATGATGTGCTTGATACCTCTGATGTAGGAATTTTTATCCTCGACGCTGAATTCAAGGTTGTCTGGATAAACCATTCAACAGAAAAATTTTTTGGTTTGAAAAGAGAATATGTGATTGGAAAAGATAAACGGCAACTCATCCGTAAGAGGATCAAAGATATTTTTGAAGATCCGGAAACCTTCAAGCAAAAAGTATTCGCGACTTATGATGACAACACATATATCGAAAATTTTGAGTGCCACGTGCTTCCTGACAAAGACAGAGAAGAATACTGGCTTGAACATTGGAGCCAACCAATTCGATCCGGACTTTTTAAAAATGGTCGTATTGAACATTACTCAAACATCACCAGTCGCAAAAAAGCAGAAGAATCTCTGCTGAAGAGCGAGATCCGTTTCAGAGAACTGTTCAATAACATGAGCAGCGGTGTTGCTGTCTATAAAGCAAAAGAAGATGGTAAGGATTTTATTTTCGCGGATTTCAACCATGCCGGAGAAAAGCTGGATGGCATAATGAGAGAAGACCTTCTCGGCAGGAGCGTTCTCGAAATATTTCCCGGGGTAAGGGATTTCGGACTTTTCGATGTATTTCAAAGAGTATGGAATACCGGAAAATCGGAGCATTTCCCAATCTCATTCTACAAAGATGAGAGAATTGTTGGTTGGAGAGAGAACTATGTTTACAAGTTGCCGTCAGGTGAAATCGTGGCGGTTTACGATGATGTCACCGAGCGTATGCAGGCCGAGGAAAGTCTGCGTGTAAGTGAAGCACAAAAACAGGCGTTGCTTGACGGCTCTCCTGATATGATCGTACGAATAGACAGAAATATGAAGATCCTATGGGCAAACAAAACAGTACTTGATATGAATTCTGATGCTTTGGGACTAACTTGTCATAAAGCCTTTGCGGGCCTGGAAGAACCATGTGAAGATTGTCCATGTAAAAAAGCCGTTGATACCGGCCAAATTGAGATGGGTGTGAAGTATCAACCTGCGGTAGTGGGTATTGAGGGCGAAAGCTATTGGGAGGATATTGGAGTACCAATTAAGGATATAGACGGCAAAGTTGTTGGTGTTATTGAGATTGCCAGAAACGTCACCGAGCGCAAGCAGGCAGAAAAGGAACTAGCGAAGTACCGCAATCACCTCGAAGAACTGGTTAAGGAGCGAACGCGCGATCTGGAGGCGGCCCATGAGGAACTGATCAAGAGCGAGAGGCTGTCCGTGCTCGGCCGGCTTACAGCCACTGTGAGCCACGATATCCGTAACCCTCTTGGGGTAATCCGCTCATCGTCCTTCTATATTCAGAGAAAGCTGGGTGGCGCTGAAGACGAGAAAATTACCAAGCATCTGAACAGGATCGAGAAACAAATCGATCTGTGCGATACAATCGTTGGTGATCTGCTGGAATACACAAGGGGAAGGGCCTCTGAGGTAATTTATGGAGAAATCAATCCATTGATGGAAGAAGTGATGAAAGAGATAACAACAACACCTGAACAGGTCGCCTTGGTCAGCGAACTCTCTCCTGAACTCCCAATGATCCATTTTGACAAGGACAAAATGCGTCGTGTCATGATCAACCTTGTCCAAAATGCGTTCAAGGCGGTTACTCTGCGCCGTGACATGTGGAACGATGAAGAAGATTTATATCAGCCCTTTGTAAAGATAACCAGCTCACAGGCCGATAACGGAATACGTATTGAGGTTGAGGACAACGGAACCGGAATGGACGACGAGACAGCACTGCATGCCTTTGAACCGCTGTTTACCACCTGGGCACGCGGTACCGGCCTGGGACTTGCCATTGTCAAAAAAATTGTTGAGGAGCACGGTGGCTCAGTCTCACTTGACAGCATTGCGGACCATGGAACAAAGGTGATCGTGAGAGTTAAGGGTTAATAAAAAAGAATTGTAACTTTTTAATGTATCGGGGGCTGTCATTGCAAACGAAGCGAAGCAATCTCCTGGAGAAAAAAATGAATAAGCAATCCAAAATCATAAAAGTCTTGCTGATTGAGGACAACCCGGGGGATGCACGGCTGATTAAGGAAATGGTCTCCGAGGTAGACGGCGCTAAGTTCGATCTGAAGCATGTCAACCGGCTTTCCACAGGGCTGAAGCATCTTGTCGCTGCAGAAGACATTGATTTAGTCCTGTTGGATCTGGGACTACCCGACAGTTCGGGATTTGATACGTTCACCAGTATACAGACCCAAGTACCAGAGGTTGCGATTGTCGTGCTGACCGGCCTTGAAGATGAGCCGATCGAAAATAAGGTATTGCAGGCAGGCGCTCAGGACTATCTCTCAAAAAACCAACTGGATAGCAACTCTCTGATGCGCTCCATGCGCTATGCGATCGAACGTAAGAAAGCCGAAAGGCGCATTGAGCACCTGAACAGCGTGCTCAAAGCCGTCAGAAATGTCAATCAGTTGATTGTAGTAGAGAAGGATAGGGACAGTCTCCTCCAGAAAGTCTGTGAAGCCCTGATAGAAACACGGGCCTACAATGCCGCATGGCTGGGATTTTTGCAGGATGACGAGACATTTGCCACGGTTGTGGGGTCTGGTTTCGGGGAAGATGTTTCCCGTTTCTGCCGACACGTCATGAACGGCAACCATCCTCCTTGCATAAAAAAAGCGCTTGCTCAGAGGGACCATCTTGTAGTCCTGGACAAATCCAGAGATTGCGGGGATTGCTTCTTCAAAGACGCGTGTGTCAACAAGGATGCCGCGATCCTCCGGGTCAAGCACGTGGATCGTTTTTTTGGCTTGCTTGCCATATTGCTTGCACCTGAAGTCACCATTGATGACGAAGAAAAGGGACTATTGCAGGAGGTGGCCGGTGATATAGGCATTGCCCTCCATAACATGGCGCTGGAGGAGTCACGCAGGCAGGCGAAAGAAACGCTGCTGGAGAGCGAGAGCCGGTACAAGCACTTATATTCCATGGTCAGGTTGATGTGCGACAATCTGCCGGACCTTATATGGACAAAAGGTCTGGAGGGTAAATTTGTTTTTGGCAATAAGGCCTTTTGTGAAAAAATGCTTAATGCCAAAGACACAGATGAACTTATTGGTAAAACAGATATGGATTTTGCCGATAGGGAAAGAGAATCCCATCCTGAAAATCCGGATTACCATACATTCGGAGAAACATGTCATGCTACCGATTTAGCGGTTATGAAAAGCAAAAGGTCGCGCAGATTCGAAGAATCCGGTTATCTCAAAGGGAAATTTTTTGTTTTTGAAGTCTATAAAGCGCCATTTTGGGATGAAAAACATAATATGATAGGTATGGTCGGCTGTGCAAAAGATGTAACAAAAGAGAAACAACTTGAAGAAAAGCACAGGCAGGCCGAGGAGGAACTGGCGAAATACCGCGAACACCTTGAAGTGTTGGTCAAGGAGCGAACTCACGATCTTGAGGCCGCCCAGAAAGAACTGGTCAAACGCGAAAAGCTGTCAGTGCTTGGGCAGCTTACAGCCACTGTGAGCCACGAAATCCGCAACCCTCTGGGGGTAATCCGTTCATCAGCCTTCTATCTTCAGCGAAAGATAGGTGGCGCTGTAGACGAAAAAACCGCCAAGCATCTCAACAGGATCGAGGAGCAGGTATCCTTATGCGATACTATCGTCGGTGATCTGCTGGAATTCACACGGGGAAGGGCCTCCGAGGTAATTCATGGAGAAATCAATCCATTGCTGGAAAAGGTATTGGAAGAGATAGCAACACCTGAACAGGTGATCCTGGTCAGCGATCTTTCTCCTGAACTCCCAATGATCCATTTTGACAGGGACAAAATGCGTCGTGTCGTGATCAACCTTGTTCTGAACGCATTCAAGGCAGTTACCCTGCGCCGGGAAAAATGGGATAATGCCGAAAGCCCGTATCAACCCCTTGTGAAAGTGACCAGCTCAAAGGCCGATAACGGAATACGTATTGAGGTTGAGGACAACGGAACCGGAATGGACGACGAGACTGCCGGACGGGCTTTTGAACCGCTGTTTACCACCTGGGCACGCGGTACCGGCCTGGGGCTTGCCATTGTCAAAAAAATCGTTGAGGAACACGGTGGCTCGGTCTTGATTGACAGCGAACTTAACCATGGGACAAAGGTTACCCTTGTTATCACGGAGGGAGTTAAGAGTTAAGAATGCCTAGATATTCTGTAACCGTGAACGGTACAAACTACTTTTGGTGTTAAATGAAGGATGCCAATTTGTTCAAGTTATTTATTGTACGTTCTTTACCGTAGAAAGGAACTACCCATGAATGGGCGAATATTACTGGTTGATGATAACGAAGAATTCCTGGACAGTACCAAGGATGTATTGGATGACGAAGGTTGCGAGGTCGTAACGGCCGCCAGCGGCGAGGAGGGTATCGAGCTGGCCGGTGCTCAGACTTTTGATGTTATTCTCATGGATATAAAGATGCCCGGGATGAGCGGTGTAGAAAGCTTTATTGAGATGAAAAGGCGCAATCCTACGGTTAAGGTCATCATGGTTACGGCATACAGCGTGGAAGATCTGATGCGGCAGGCGCTGGATGAGGGCGTGTTCGCTATCTTGAGCAAGCCCGTTGACATGGACCGTCTGTTTCGCATGATTGAAGGCATATGCTCCGGACTACGCAACAATACCTACCACAAGCCCGGAGGTGACCTGCCATGATCGCCAATACGATTCTTATTGTCGATGATGACAGTGATCTGTGCGACAACCTGACTGACATTCTTCAGGATGAGGGCTATGAACTGCTTACTGCCGCCACATGCGCCGAAGGGTTGAAACTGGCGAGCGAACGAAGACCACAGGCAGCGCTCCTGGACGTAAGATTGCCGGATTGTTCGGGGACGGAGCTGTTGGCCCAAATGAAACGAACAAACCCTGATTGTTTCTGTATCATGATAACAGGGTATCCGGACACGGATTCCGCTGTGGCTGCGATCGAAAAGGGGGCGTTCAAATATGTACGAAAGCCTGTCCAACCGACAGAATTATTGAAACTGTTAGAAGACGTCTTTGAAATAATCAGCCTCAGGGAAAAGGAACAACAGGCTAAGGAGGACTTGCGGAACAGAAACAAGGAATTGGAGGGAATTAACAAACGACTTAACATGATCGTCATTTCGGCCAAAAGGCTTGCAAGTAGCTCACGTTTAAAGGGATTTGGTCCACTCCTTGAGATCGGTCCGCTCCTTTTAAAAGAATTTGCCAAGAACCTGTCAGCCGAAGGTGGAAGCCTTTATATGTGCCAAGAAGACTCCCTTATCCTTGTTGATTCACTCGGCCCCCGGCACGCGCTTTCCAAAATCTCCTTCCCCTTGAGAAAAAACAGTGTCTTCGAACGTGTAATCACAACATGCGAACCGATTTTCATGGAAAATATCAATGAAGAAAGCGATATAACCTCAAGTGGCTGGGATGGCTACAAAGAGGGTTCGCTCCTTGTATTTCCACTACTGGATGAAAACGATAAAATTTTCGGTATTATCTCCCTTCATTGCAAGACCGAGCCACCCTTTACGCACCAAGACCGGGAGCTAGGCCTGATATTGGCTTCATACAGTTGCGAGACCATTCGCGCCTCCAGGGCATTGGAGGCATTAAGAAAGAGCGAAGAACGATTCCGCATTGCAGCAGAAAGCGCAAGCCACTTAATTTACGAATGGGACATTGAAAGCGGTCATCTTGAATGGTTCGGCAAAATTGATGAACATCTTGGATATAAACCGGGTGAATTGCCAAGGACCCTGGAGGCTTTGAAAGACATAATCCACCCTGATGACCTCGACCATGTGACGGCCTCTATTGAAAAGCACATAAAGACCCATGGGCCTTATCATGAAGAGTTTCGTGTATTTGGAAAGGATGGAACCGTCCACTATTGGTGGAATCGCGGCACTACTATTTTGGATAAGAAGGGCAACGCCTCAAAATGGATTGGTGTTCAAACAGATGTCACTGAGCAAAGGCGACTCAGAGACCAGCTTCAACAATCCCAAAAAATGGAGGCAATCGGAACCCTTGCCGGAGGCATTGCCCATGATTTCAACAACCTGCTTATGGGTATTCAGGGCCGCACCTCCTTGATGTTAATGAATATTGACTCCAGCCATCCCAACTACGGACATTTCAAGGAAATAGAGGATATAGTTAAAAGAGGGGCGGATCTTACAAAACAACTCCTGGGTTTTGCCAGGGGAGGCAAATACGAGGTCAAACCGGCCGACATGAACGATCTGATCAGCAAAAGTTCCGACATGTTTGCCCGCACCAAGAAAGAGATAAGTGTTTATGGAAAATACCAGGAAGACATCTGGACAGTAGAGGTGGACAAGGGTCAGATAGAACAGGTGCTTTTAAACCTTTATGTCAATGCCTGGCAGGCCATGCCCGGAGGCGGAGAGCTTTACCTTCGAACAGAGAACATCACGCTGGATGAAAGCTATGTCAAACCATTTGACATAAAGCCGGGGCGTTATGTTAAAATCTCTATAAGCGACACCGGAATCGGTATGGATGAAGCAACCCGCCATAGAATATTTGAGCCATTCTTTACTACCAAGGAAATGGGCAGGGGAACAGGTTTAGGTCTTGCCTCCGCCTATGGTATCATAAAAAATCATGAAGGTGTCATCAACGTTTATAGTGAACAAGGTAAGGGAACCACCTTTAGCATTTATCTGCCCGCCTCGGATAAGGAAGTAATTGAAGAAAAGGAGGCGTCCGGCGAGCTATTGAAGGGTACGGAGACTGTGCTTTTTGTAGATGATGAAGAAATGATCCGTGATGTTGGCGGGGCGCTTTTAGGGCAATTGGGATACAAGGTGTTGTCGGCCGGAAACGGAAAAGAAGCCGTAGAAGTTTACAGCAACAACAAAGACAAAATTAACATAGTACTCCTCGACATGATTATGCCGGAGATGGGCGGTGACAAAGCCTATGACAAATTGAAGGAGATCAACCCCGATATCAAGGTACTCCTTTCAAGCGGATACAGTGTAAGCGGTGATGCGACCAAAATACTAAAGCGCGGTTGCGATGGTTTCATTCAAAAACCCTTCAGCATGAAACAACTCTCTAAAAGCATAAGGGAGATACTGGACAAACCACACTGATTGATGTTTGATCCTAAATTGAGCGATTAGCCTTTAGCGGTTAGCTATTAGTTTAATGATTACAGGATGTTTTACTATTACAAACTTTTACCCATTTGGTGTCATTTCTAATTAACGTAATGCCCTGATTTTCCAAAGCTAATGGCTAACAGCTAATGGCTGTCATCCGTCTATGTTGAAAAAGTGTAAACTACAGAATGAAGGATGCCCAAATTTGTAATATTTGTGCATTTTTGTAGCCATATCCTTCTTGAGATACCTTCCAAGGTTGGGAGATAAAATTGGATAAGTCTTCATCATTGCGTGAACTCATTGATCTTGACGAACTTCAGGCTATTCAGGATAATTTTGCAAAAACCGCCGGTGTTTCTTCGATAATTTTTTCGCCGGATGGTAAATCTTTGACCAGGTTCAGCGATCCCACCAGTTTCTGTGCCTTAATCCAATCAACAGAAGAAGGAAAACGTCGTTGTTTTCAATCATTTCTGGAGATGGGCCGCAAGGCACTTGAGTTGAAAAAACCGAGGATTCAATATTGCTTTGCCTATGGTGGTCATTTTGTAGCGTCGATTATCATCAATGGTATTCATAAAGGAACCATGTTCGGCGGTCAATTTATAGCAAAGGCGTTCTCTCCTGAGCAGCTAAAAAAACTTGGAGAAATAGCCCAAGAGATCAACCTGGATCCAGATTTACTGATTGAAGAAGCGAAGAACATGCGCCTGGTTGATGAAGATGTAGTTTGGAATTATTCAAATCTATTATTTCATGTAGTGGAGTTTATCGCAAAGTTTGGGAAGCAGGCGGTTGAGCTGCGTAAGGCCAGGAACACACTCCAAAAATCGCACGACAAACTGGAAATTCGTGTCAGGGAACGCACTGCCGAATTGGCAAAAAAGAACGAACAACTGAAACAAGAAATCGCCGACCGCAGGCGGGCTGAAAAGCGCATCGAACACCTGAACAGCGTTCTTAAAGCCATCAAGAATCTTGATCAGTTGATTTTGGTAGTAAAGGAAAGGGATGATTTGCTCCAGATAGCCTGTGACACCCTGATAGAAGCACGTCGCTATAATGCTGCATGGCTCGGATTCCTACAGGATGCCAAAACTTTTCTCACGGTAAAGGGTTCCTGTTTCGATGAAGAGGTATCTCCGCTCTGCGAAAATATTATGCGAGGCGTTTATCCCCCTTGCATAAAAAACGCGCTAACTCTGAATGCCCCGGTTGTGGTCGTTGACAAATCCTCAGTATGTGGTGACTGCTTTTTCAAAAACACATGCGCAGGAAAAGAAACAGTAATCATCCGTGTCGAGCACGCCGGCAGGCTTTTCGGACTACTGGCTATTTTACTTGCATCCGATGTCTCTGTCGACGAAGAGGAAAAGGAACTTCTATGTGAAGTAGCTGATGATGTTGCGTTTGCTATCCACAATATGGAGACAAAAAAGGCGCATGAGCAGACAGAGGAGACACTGCGTCAAACAGAAAAACAGCTCCACGAGGCCCAAAAGATGGAGGCTATCGGGACCCTTGCCGGAGGCATTGCCCATGATTTCAACAACCTGCTCATGGGTATCCAGGGCCGCACGTCCTTGATGTTATTGGATAATAATTCTGACCATCCCCATTATAAACATCTCAAAGGAATAGAGAATATAATAAAAGGGGGAGCGGACCTTACCAGACAACTCCTGGGTTTTGCCAGGGGAGGTAAATATGAAGTCAAGCCTACTGATATGAACGATCTTGTCGGCAAGTGCTCAGAGATGTTTAGCCGTACCAAGAAAGAGATAAGAATTTGTGGAAAATATCAGAAAGACATCTGGACAGTTGAGGTAGACCAGGGTCAGATAGAACAGGTATTGTTAAATCTTTATGTCAATGCCTGGCAGGCCATGCCAGGGGGCGGAGAGTTATACCTTGAAACAGAGAACGTCACGTTTGAGGCAGACTATGTCAAGGCATTTCACATAGAGCCCGGCTATTATGTAAAGATATCCGTGACTGATAACGGAATCGGTATGGATGAAGCAACCTGCCGGAGAATATTCGAGCCATTCTTTACTACTAAAGAAGTAGGCAAGGGGACGGGTTTAGGCCTTGCCTCTGCCTATGGCATTATTAAAAATCATAAAGGCATTATCCATATTAACAGTGAAAAAGGTAATGGAACAACTTTTTCCATTTATCTGCCGGCCTCAGGCAAAAAATTAACAGAAGAAAGGGAGTTGTCCTGTGAGGTGTTAAAGTGTACGGAGACTATACTTTTTGTAGATGATGAGGACATGATCAGTGAGTTTGCAAAGACAATTTTAAGAGAATTGGGATACAAGGTATTATTGGCAAGAAACGGAAAAGAAGCCATAGAAGTTTACAGGAACAACAAAGACCAAATCGACGTGGTGATCCTCGACATGATCATGCCGGAGATGGGTGGCGACAAAGCCTATGACATCATGAAGGAGGTCAACCCCGATATTAAGGTGCTCCTTTCAAGCGGATACAGTGTGGAGGGTGATGCGGCCAAAATATTGGAACGTGGTTGCGATGGTTTCATACAAAAACCCTTTAATATGAAACAGCTCTCTAAAAGCATAAGGGAGATACTGGACAGACAATAGCCGTAACCGTTCAGGGGTTCAGGTGAACCCTCAATCCCTCAATTATCACTTTCCTCATAGATCTGTCAGAAGTTTTTGAGCCTTTTCTCGTTCAGGGAACAGATTTTCATCTTCTAAGGCCTGCTGCAAAGCTATTCGCGCTTTTTCTTTTTCACCCAGTGCAAGCAACACGACTCCCTTGTGATACAGTAAAGTAGGATTTTGCACATTGGCATCCACTGTATCTATGATCTCCAAAGCCTTCTCCGGTTCTCCGGATCTAAAGAGAATCCATGCCTGAGTATCCAAAACAGATACATCTCCGGGGCGTTTTGACAATGCCCGTTCTACCAGGTCCTTGGCTTGAGCAAGATGCTCTTTATCGTCATAGTGTTCTGTGTAAAGATATGCCAAATTATTATATATTAAAGGATGTTCCGGCATATCTTTAATAAGACCTTCGTACACGGAAATGGCGGATTTGGCCTGCCCGGTCTGCTCATAGAAGGTGGCCAGGAGGATTTTCAGATTCAATGCCTTGGGGTGCTTTACCACAGCATCCTTAAGATCCTTTTCAGCCACGTCCAATTTGTTCGACTTTGCAAGTACACCGGCCAAGTCACGGTAGGGAATCAGCCAATTGGGATTAAGCTCTATTGCCTTCCTAAAACTTTTCTCAGCATATGAGGTATCTCCCTTGAGCCACTGAACTCTTCCCTGAAGTTCATAGATGACAGCAGAATCAGGGACTGATTTGAGTGCGTCATTAATGGTGTTCTGTGCAAGGTTCAGGTCTTTTTCCAATAAGTATAATTTT